>Ga0206677_10000837_pt1 | contig 29435 bp, 28 predicted proteins | sample M130m12015metaG_FD_155475 | JGI IMG/M metagenome (GOLD analysis project Ga0206677, IMG submission 155475) | Ammonia-oxidizing marine archaeal communities from Monterey Bay, California, United States - M1 30m 12015 | ecosystem: Environmental > Aquatic > Marine > Intertidal zone | place: USA...
TCAAGCAGTCGTTCAAGATCTGCTTTTGAAGTGAAGTGGGCCGGGGATTTCCCAGTCGTGGTAATCTTCCCGTCGGCAGAGATAGCAAGATTAAGAATGACGCGTAATCTGGGCTGTAATGGCGAGATGACTTTTAATGTTTCCCAACATGCCCTGACGTTATGAACACGGAAAATATGAGCGCCCTCGAGAATGCCTTGGGTAAGAAGAGCAACCGTACCCGGGTCCCTTTCACACGGGTCGGGAAGATTAAGAACATCACCAATGATTGTCTTACGTGAAATAGGAAGAAGGACTGGACACCCGAAATTTTTTATCTTTTTGAGCTCGCGAAGGACGAGCAGGTTATCATTTTTTTGTTTGGCAAAATCTAGTCCCGGATCGATTAAAATTTGGGTCGATTTCAAACCGGCTGATTTGGCTATTGTGATCTTTTCCTTAAAAAAATCGATCATCGATACCATGAGGTCACCCCAACGTTCGTGAGTGTGGGATACCTTGGGCTGACCCACAGAATGCATAATAAGAAGAGGGACGTGATGTTTTGCGCAAAGTCTCGCATTCCGGTCGTCTGGGAGAGCCGACATATCGTTGAGTAAATCGATTTCGGGTCCAAGGATTTGTTCGACGACTTCGGGTCTCCAGGTGTTTACCGAAAGAAGAGCGGGTGAGATTTGTTCGTCGTCTGCGGGTTTTGTTTCGTCCCGAATTCGCGGCCAATCATCAAGAAATGATCTCAGACGTCGAACCTCTTCGTCGACTGAGATGGCTTCGCGGTTGGTGCGGGCGGATTCGGCACCGATATCGATAATGTCCGCACCCTCTTGGATTTGTTTTATTGCTTGTTCGAGAGCCTTTTTTGGGTCGAGGGTGCCATCTCCGGAGAACGAGTCATCGTTGATGTTGACGATCCCCATCAGAAGGGGACGACGAGGAAATGAAATTTTTCGGGTTGGTGTTTCGAGAATCATGGCGCGTTTAGAGCCTGGCCGTTGTCCTTTGACGTGAGCGAGGTTAGAAAAGGGGCGGCTGTTAGGGCCCAGGTTTCTGGTGTGGGGAAGCTTTCAGCTTCTTTACCCATACATTTGCGCAACATGTCAGTCGCGATGATACCTGGGTTGAGTGCGATTGCAGCCATTCCTTGAGGCAATTCTTGGGAGAGCGATTGCGTGAGTCCTTCGATTGCCCATTTGCTCGCACAATAAGGGGCGACTTCTGGAGAGGTTGACCTACCCCAGCCCGATGAGAAATTGACGATAATTCCTGTTCCTTCTGATAGCATGACCGGGACAGCATGGCGAATGACGTTGGCGGTGCCGTTGATGTTCACGGCCGTGAGTTGATCAAAATCTTGAGGAGAGATTTCCCAGAGAGGAGCAGGTGAATTGATAATGGCTGCGTTATTAATGACCAGGTCAGGGGCTCCGGTAGCTTTGAGGGCTTTTTCGCAAAAATTGGAAACCATGAGGTCGCTTGCGACATCACAGGGAATGAAGTAGCCTTCAGGAAACTTATTTTTGAGATGTTCGAGCGCAATCTCGTTACGTCCGCAACCTACTAAAGTATGGCCTGCTCGAAGGAATTCAGGAACAAGAGCCCGACCTAGTCCCGAGGTGCACCCTGTTAGCCAGATTGTCATTAGACGGTATCCTATGATTGTTTGTGGAGAATGACAATCGTGCTTGCCGCACTTCTTTGTGGCACCGGGTCCTGCGTGAAAATCGGAAGAAAAAGTATTAAAATCTCGGCGAAAATTTTCTCCGCGGGCTGGTGGTTCTTTTGATCCTCCCATCGATGACTTTGTTAGACCTTCGGGCCCATTTTTGGAAGACAAGTGAACGCCTTGTATTCTGTTCAGGTAGTTCGACTCAGAATAGCTCGTTAGAGGAAGGACTTGAACTCGAATCAGCTCTGTTTTCTTCGGTGTCCGCTACTGATGGGAGCGGGGTGACGAGTGGCGCTGAGAGGGGGAATTTACGCTCAAAAATTCCGGGGGCTGTTTCGTTCGCGCTAGCGTAGGCATCTTTCACCATCTCGAGCTTAGCATCGAGGTTGTCGACGTAGTGGAGGGCATAGGCCTCCGGGGTACGCGGCAAGGTAGGAGAACCAAAATCATACTGACCGTGATGGGACGCGATCAAGTGGAGCAGGTGCAACCGGACGTCTTCGCTCGCAGGCTCGATTTCACGCCAGCTCTCCAGAGGGAGGTCGCGCCAGAGTTTGTTGACTAATTCAAGCCCAAGAGGAATGTGGCCTAGCATCTCACCGTGTATCAGATGGAGTTGACTAAAACCGGCTTCAGGGTAGGTGTTTTCCCAGAGTTTACCGCAATCATGAAACAATACCCCGGCGATCATAAGGTCTCGATTGAGATCAGGGTAAACTCCGCAAATGGCGTTGGCGCTGCGCATCATTTGGGCGACGTGTTCAACTAATCCTCCGCGCCTTGCGTGATGGTTTTTCCGGGCGGCGGCGGTGCGCCGGAAGCGATCTTCAAATTGCTTTACGAATCCATTACAAAGGGCTTTGAGGCGTGGATCGTCTATTTGGGAAAGGAAAGCGATAACGTCAGCCCAGTCGGAATTTTGCTTCTCGCGTGTCGTGGGATCTATGGGATCTCCGGCGAGGAATTCGCTTTTTTCTTCGCTGGTGAGAACTCGAAACTTCCATCCTTTTCCATCGACTCCGTATTTGTTTTGAGTCCATTGGCCCGAGAATTGAAGAAGGGTTTCCGGAGCGGTTTCAGCCGCAGAGTGAAATTGCGGATGATTATTCCAGATTTTCAAGGTGATAAGGCCGGTGGCATCGGCAAGATCCCACTCTAGATAGGGTTTGCCGCTCTTTGTTTCCTTTTCGGTGGATTTTTGAACCTGAGCAAAGAAAGAACCTTCGAGTAGGGTCTCGTTTGTGGTGGCTAGTAATTCGCTGATCGACATGGCTCAACAGAGCCGAATCATGTCCTTCACGGATTGAATCCAAAGGAAAAAAAGTCCCTTCGTCGAATACTGGAAGTAACCATCCCCGGTCATCTTGATGAGTCCGCAATCGAGGTTGTGATCAATCTGGCGCTTCATTTCAGATTCGACCTGTTCTAGAACCTCTTCTGGATCTGGCATGAGCAGCTCCTTAGAGGGGATTTTCAGCTTATTGAGGTGTCGTTGATGATCCGTATAAACCGACTCAAAGCAATTACGCTCGCAGGGAAGATGATCCCAGTGAGCCTCCGGGGTGTGCTTGAGGGTTGGTGAAAACGGATAATTTGTGGTGTGCACGGTGCGACCGTCTGGAGCACGAGCTGAGATAGTAACAAAAGCAAACGCGACCTGGTCGTGTTCGCAGAGGCAAACCGCTGCGATAGCTTTGGCCTCTGGATTCCAGAAAAAGCGGAAGTATTGTTGCATGCCTGCCCAATCCCACCCGCTGTCGGTAACATGATCGAACTCTGCTTTCTCAATCTCATGAATTAAACGCGAGGCATTTGGAAAGTGGTCCTCGGAAGGAGGAGTGCGTAACTTAAGGCGGTTTTCGATCGGTAGCCGCATGAGCCGAATCCGTGTGAGCAAGTCAAACCATGGGAGGAGGAACCAAAGGGCGGCTCCGAGAAGACCGGCGGCAATACTCCCAAAACCCAGCCAGAAGGTCAGGAAGGAGGCACCCAAAAAGGTCAGGGCGCCGAGCTTTCGTAAAATCAGCGTCCGACACGAGCGCAAGGCTACGCCTATCACAACACATGCCAAGACGATGAGAAAATTTTGCATTCGGTTAAGGTATTATCGAAAAACACTTCCGATCTCCTATCATTGAACAGTTTCAGAAGATTGCCAGCGGTTTCGTCGCTTCTCTTGCGAAAACTTTAATCATTTTCTATGTTTTCGCCATGGCGATTGAACCTTTTCAAGAAATTTGGCCCAAAATTCCCCAATCCGCCTTTGTTGCAGCGAGCGCTGACCTCGTCGGCAGGGTTTCACTAGGTGAAGAATCAAGTATTTGGTATAACACAACTCTCCGGGGCGATATTAATGAAATCGTGATTGGACCCCGCAGTAATGTGCAGGATAACGCTGTGATTCATCTTGCCGATGATTTTGGATGCTATGTTGGAGAATTGGTCACCGTAGGGCACTCAGCGATCTTGCATGCTTGCGAAGTGAAAGACGAGGTGCTGGTGGGAATGGGAGCGTGTGTTCTTGATGGAGCGGTAATCGGGCCACGTTCCATTATCGGTGCGAATTCCCTTGTCACTGGAGGAATGATTATTCCCGAGGGATCTCTTGTGCTGGGGAGTCCGGCTAGAGTGGTCAAGAAGCTCGATCTTAAAGATCAACAGAACATCAAAAGTTGGGCCAAGAAATACGTTCGTAATTCTCGTGTTTTTAAAGAGCGAGATTTTGAGCCGAAATAGCTATTCATCCGCTCACTTCGAATTCCTGACACAATTAATCCTCATGGCTTAAAGGAATCGCTGGATCGGAATGAGTTTTAACTCTTTCTTTGGTGCCAGTGGAAAAGGGACCCGCAAGCTACGACGTTGAAATTGAGGGATTGCCTCAAAATCCATGATGGATGGCCTTTTCAGTGGCTTAGGCGTTTTTTACAAAGAAGGTGAGGATAAGACACCATAGGGCTAGGATAATATTCATCAGAGGGAGTTGAAGTGGGAGTGGAAAAAGGTAGATGAGCGATACTGCCGGAATCCAAACAACCCAGTTTGCAATCATAAGTGGAATCACACGGTCAAAAAAGGGTTTTTGCTTAAGGGCGGCTTTAACTTCCTTCACTGATCCATCTTTTTCGATAATCAGATATCCTAAGACCAATTGCCAGACCGCAAAGAAAGGCACCCAAATAAATTCATCGACTAAGGTCTTTTTTAGAATCGTCTGAAAATTAATTTCGTTACCAAATAGCCCCGCTTGAATCCGATAAAGCCAGTCTACCTGCCATCCGTGAAAACCCCAAAAAAGAAGGAGCCATGGAACATGACGAAAAGGTTGTTTCTCGCCGCCTTTCAAGAACAAATTTTGGACCAACCATGGGATAAGGCTGCCAAAAAGCGCTGTCGAAAGAATGGCGAACCAGGGTGAAGATTTTATTTTGAAATTTCCAAGTTGATCGAGAATCTCTGCGACCGGACGGATTTGATAGTAGGAAATTACTAGAGCCAATCCAATCACCCAGAGCACTGCGCCGGGTAGGATATTTGATTTTGCCCCGCCCCAACCCAATCGGACGACTTCGCTTAGATGACCTCGCACTCCTGATTTATAAAGTGCGGGACCCCAAAATTCTGTAAAAAAATTACGTTGTGCGTTAGCCTAAGCGTATGAACAAGTCGCTTGATGATCTCCTCGATAGCATGCCCGAAGAAAATGCGCCGAAGGAAGAGCTCGACGCCTTTGTTGAGGAGGTTTTATCCACTCCTGGAGGAGAAGCGTTGATTCGAGATTTTGCTGGAAAGATCACAGATGGAGGACCTCTTGATACCATGCTCAAGGAGGAAGAGGCAGAGCTCGCAAATCTTAAACTAAAAAGTCCCGCTCGCTTGATTTTCAGGATCGAATTGCCGGGGACCAAACCGTTGGTGTGGCGCCGCTTCAGCTTACCTGCCGATTGTGCCTATTTTCACCTTCATTGCGCCATTCAGGATTCTTTTGGATGGCAGAATTCGCATCTCCATCGCTTTGAGATCTGGGAGAATGGTCGTCGAGAACTGACCTTCAGTCTTGGACGGGAAAACAAACCCTCAGACGACGACTACTGTGAAATCGAAAATGGAGTCCTTGATCTCTTCCGTGAGAGTATTTCGGAGTTTATCTATCTTTATGATTTTGAAGATAACTGGCGCCACAGGGTAATCATAGAAGATTTCGCGCAGGCTGGAATAAAAGGCACCTCGGGAAAAATGATCGCACATCTTCACGGTGGCGAAGGGCACGGGCCACCGGAAGGCTGCGGAGGCGTTGGAGGTTTCGCAGAATTTTTGGAAGGGAGACATCCGCTGTGCGAAAAGTTTGAGGCGTCGGTTCTAGTGAAATTCAAAACGGAGCAGCCTGATTTTTCCAAACTCGTCTTGCGTGACCCGGCCGAGCTATTGCGCTGGAAATAAGATTTGGTGTTGTTTGAAAAGATGACCGTAGGTCTATTTGGGGAGGGGGCTAGAGCACTCTTGATAGAAGGGGTGATCTTGGTTCGTTCTGATTTGGATGAAAGGTGTCGCCTTAATTATTACGTTCTTTTTGTCGATTTGCAGTTTCTTGGCCGCCGAGGAAAAATTTTCACCCGAGCTTTATGCATTCTTCAATGGAACACCTAGGGTTCCTTTCGAAAAGGAGGCCGAGTTCTTTAAAGAAACTGGTTATGCGGGAATCAGTCAGGTCTATGCCAATGGGACGGGGAAGAAACTTGAGGAACGGGTTGCGGCGTATGAAAAATCGGGGGTGCGGGTTCTAAGTGTTTATCTATCTGCTACTAAAGACTCGATCAAGGAGGAGGCGGTCAAGGGATTGGCTAATCGGGGTGGCATGATTGAGCTGACTGTAAAGACCATTACTCCGGAGGTGGTTGAGTCGATTCGAAGAACTGCGATGATGGCAGAAGATTTGAAGATTAAAGTGGCCTTGTACCCTCACGTTGGAAACGCGGTTGCGACGATGCCGGAGGCTATGAGTTTGATCGATAAGGTTGGTCATCCAAATCTGGGCGTGATGTTCAATTTATGTCACTTTTTAAAAAATGAAAAAGCGGAGGACCTTGAGAAGGTTTTGAGCGTCGCAGCTCATCGCTTGTTTGCGGTGAGCACTTGCGGAGCCGATATAGATGGAAAGAGCTGGGGCCACTTAATTCAGACTCTTGATCAAGGTGATTTTCCACAGATTCGCCTTTTAAAAGCTCTCAGAAAGATGGATTTCAAAGGTCCGGTGGGCCTTCAGTGTTATGCCATCAAAGGTGATCCTCGAGTCAATCTCACCGCTTCGATGAAAGCTTGGCGGAAATTGCTAGACGAGCTTAACAAGGGTACTTAGCAGGGTTCGCTGTCTGTCATTACTAGCGGTTCTTGATTTGCCAACGGAGTGGTTTGATTGTTGTGTTAGTTGTGGCCAGTTCGATGACAGCTAATGATTTTGCCTTCTCCCCCGACAGTGAGCTCTGGTTGGTGAATCGGTATGCAAATGGTTTGCTGTTTGGGCCTGCGGCCGTGTTGTTGCAAGTAGCGCATCCGCGAGTGGCACAAGGGGTGGCGGATCATTCAGATTTTCGAGATGATGCACTGGGGCGGCTACGGCGAACACTTTCGACCGTGAATCAGATTGCCTTTGGGACGAAAGAGGCGGCCGAGAAAATGCGTGCTCGTTTAAAGGAAGTGCACGGTGGAGTGAATGGTGCGATATCGGACAGAATGGCTGGACCGAAAAAGTACTCCGCCTTTGAGCCAGATTTGTTGATGTGGGTTTTGGCGACCTTGATCGATGCTTCGATTAAAGGATATGAATTTGTATGGGAGCCACTTTCGAGCGAGCGAAGGGAGAATTTTTACCGAGATTTTCGGAGGTTTGGGACTTATTTTGGTCTTGGGGAGGACGTGGGACCGCAGGACTATCTTGAATTTGTAAAATATTACGATGAGATGCTATCAGGAGATCTGCTTGGCAGTCATCCGCTTTGTGCGGAGATGGCGGCGGCGGTTGTTTCGCCCCAGAAGCCGTGGCGGGACCGGTTGCTTGGGAAGGCGGGAGATTTTTTGCCGATTGAGACGGTGCCGGATTTGATCCGTGAAAAACTGGGGTTGGAGTCGACGAGCTGGAGTCGAGGGCGGATGAAAGTTTTGGAGAAAGTGGCCCCAGTGGCATTCCGGACTTTACCAAAGTGGTTCACCTATTATCCGGAAAGTTATCGCGCTGAGAAGAGCATGGAAAATTAGCTGCTAAAAAAGCAGAGCCCATTTCAGGCGCTGCTTTTTGAAATTTTGTCTTTGCAGGCTTCACACCCGCTGACGTTCTCAGGCGCTCATTGCTTCCACCGGTGGTGCAAAGGTGGTGAGTGGAATGCCTTGGACAGCTGTTTTATATTCTTCCATCGTGGGAGTCCTTCCTAGGATGGCAGAAAGCACAACAACTGGTGTAGAGGAGAGGAGTGATTCCCCTTTCTTGCGATCCGAGTCTTCCACGACACGACCTTGAAAGAGGCGGGTTGAGGTCGCCATGACAGTGTCACCTTTTTCTGCTTTTTCTTGGTTGCCCATGCAGAGGTTGCAGCCGGGGCGTTCTAGATACATCATATTCTCGTATTCAGTACGGGCGGCGCCTTTGGGATCATTATCGTCGAACTCAAATCCAGAGTATTTTTGAAGCATATCCCAATCTCCTTCGGTCTTCAGTTCATCGATGATATTATAAGTTGGGGCAGTGACGACGAGAGGGGCGTTGAATTTCACTTTGCCTTGGGTGTCTTCAAGATTTTTCAGCATCCTCGAAACGATTTTGAGGTCCCCTTTATGCACCATGCAGGAGCCGACGAAGCCTAGATCGATATTCTTGTTACCCTCGTAGTAGGAGAGCTCTCTGATGACGTCGTGAGTGTAACGCTTAGAGATATCGTTGTTGTGAACATCAGGGTCGGCGATCATAGGTTCGTCGATGATATCTAGATCAACAACCATCTCTGCGTGATAACTAGCGTTAAGATCCGGGGTGAGTGGGGGGGTCTCTCCGGAGCGAATACCGTCAATGCGTTTGTTGGCGATTTCGATCAGGCTATTGAGAACCTCTTTTTGGTTGTCCATTCCCTTGTCGATCATGATCTGGATACGGGACTTGGCGATTTCAAGTGACTCAATGAGTGTGTCGGGCTGTGAAATGCAGATTGAGGCTTTGGCCTTCATTTCAGCGGTCCAGTCGGTAAAAGTGAAGGCTTGGTCAGCAAGAAGCGAGCCGAGGTGAACCTCGATAATACGGCCCTGAAAAACGTTGTCGCCCCCAAATTTATCAAGCATCTGTGCTTGTGTGGCATGAACGACGTCTCGGAAATCCATGTGTTCTTTAAGAGTGCCTTTAAAGGTTACTTTGACTGATTCGGGGATTGGCATGGATGCTTCTCCGGTGGCGAGGGCGAGAGCGACCGTGCCGGAGTCAGCTCCAAAAGCGACGCCTTTTGACATTCGAGTGTGAGAGTCGCCACCGATGATGATAGACCAATCGTCTACGGTGAGATCGTTGAGGACTTTATGAATTACGTCCGTCATAGGATGATATTTATCATCGGGGTCACGACCAGTAATGAGACCAAAGTCATTCATGAATTTCATGAGTTTTGGAATGTTGACTTGTGCTTTTTTATCCCAAACCGAAGCGGTGTGGCAGCCCGACTGGTAGGCTCCGTCGACGACTGGTGAAATGGTGGTGGCAGCCATAGCTTCAAGCTCTTGCATCGTCATGAGCCCAGTGGTATCTTGTGAGCCAACAATGTTGACCTTAACTCGGAGGTCAGATCCAGCATGGAGGGTGATACCGGGAGTCGTTCCGACAGCGTTTTTGTTGAAGATTTTTTCTACCGCGGTCAGGCCTTGTCCTTCGTGTGAGATTTCCTGAGATGGTGAGAAGACAACGGGTGCTTCGATGCCGAGAGTTTTGGCAGCAAAGGTTTGGAGCTTTTTACCAAAGACGATAGCGTAGGATCCACCGGCTTTCATAAATTCCATTTTCTGTGGCGTGAAAGCTTTTGAGATATCGATGAGTTCTGTTTCGCCCTGATAAAGCTTCTTCTCTTTGGTGTTGATGGTGAGGACGTTTCCAGTGTCAACCGAGTAGGCCTTCTCAAGGATGGCTTCGCCTTCCTCATCGAGGATAGGGTTGCCGTCGTCGTCTTTCTTTTTGACCCAGTTTTGGAGATCGAGACCGATGCCTCCGGTGACGTCAACGGTGGTCAGGAAGATGGGTGAAATACCATTTGTTCCCGCAACAATCGGGGCGAAATTCACAAAAGGAACATATTTGCTGGCTTGCTTGCCAGTCCAGAGAGCGACGTTGTTCACGCCAGACATACGGGAGGACCCGACACCCATGGTGCCTTTTTCAGCGATAAGCATGACACTCTTGTCTGGGTGAAGACGTTGGAGGGATTCAATTTCTTGCTGAGCCTCAGGCGAGATTAGGCATTTTCCATGAAGTTCCCGGTCGGAGCGTGAGTGGGCTTGATTACCGGGTGAGAGAAGATCGGTAGAGATATCTCCAGTGCCAGCGACATAAGTGACAACCTGAATTTCTTCTCGAATTTCAGGAAGTTTGGTGAAGAACTCGGCTTTGGCGTAGCTCTCAAGAAGATCTTTTGCGATGGTGCTGCCGGCGTTGTAAGCAGCGTCGAGCTGATCCATATCAGCGTCGTAAAGAAAGACCTGCGTCTTGAGCACCTTGGCAGCTTCGGTTGCGATTTCAGGATCGTCGCCAAAAGCCAAATTTAGGAGGACTTCCATAGATTGCCCGCCCTTCATGTGGGAAAGGAGCTCGAACGCGAATGAGCGGGTGATTTCGGGAACAAGGTCTTTCCCGAGAATAATTTGCTTCAGGAAGTTTGCTTTCTCGACTGCTGCAGAGGTGGTGCCAGGGAGAGTGTTGTAGATAAAGAAGTTAAGAGAATCTTCCCGGTGCTGGTGTGAAGGATCCTGGATTTGGGCGATGATTTCGGCGAGAAGCTGGCCCCCGTCAATGGGTTTTGGGTGTAGGCCATTTTCTTTGCGTTCTGCGATTTCCTTCAGGTATTCTTGGTAGAGGCTCATTTTTTGGGCGATAGGTTAAAGCTGTAAGGGGTCTTGATTGGCAGCGATTGCTCTGAACACGACCCGCTGGGGAGATTCTAGGTCGGAATCAGGGGAAGGTGAACCGCGAAAATAGGGAAATCGAGGATTTTTCAGGATTTAACTCATACTCTTTTTTTAGTCTTAAGGGCATGTTTAGATTGAGCTAGTTGAATCAAACTTGAGCTTTTTCTTCCTCAGTTCTTCTCACCTTTCTTGGGACGAAAATTGGAACTGACTGGGTTTTTAGCTGATGTATGGGAGGACCCTAGCCTATGCGGAAGTGGATGGGTTAGATCGATAGGATTTGAAAGCTTTGAGTCGATGGTTCAGTACGTGAAGAAGCCCGGGCTTCGTGGGAAGCGCCGGGCTTTCATAAAGGCTGTGTTATTACCTACTTGAAGCGGTAGAATCCATCTGGATTATGCATTAAGTAAAGATCCTTAGGATTACGTCGCGGTAGGATCATATAGTGATTTCCGTTATCATCGATTGCAGGAGTGAGGCCATTCTCGATGGCAGCACTGCGGGTTGGGGTTGGGGCAGCGCTCTTGGCGTCGGGATTCTTGAGAAGGGCGGTTTCGTGGATGCGGTTCACCACATGGTCGGCCCACTTTAGCTTTACGGCATCGTCGCCAAACTCGGTCCAATCCCCTGAGACAGTTTTTTTGTACATCATTTCGATAAACTCGTCGGAGGTGATGCCCATTTTTTCAGCAATGGGATCGGCAAGGCGGGCCCACCATTTCTTCAAGTCTTCGACGTTCTCTTTTTGTTCGGTGAGGTTCATGCTGGAGAACATGAAGCTTTGGCTGATTTGGTGGTGTAGAATGATAGCATTTGGGTAAACGAATGATTTTTCGGCGAGAGTAGTAATAGTAGCTGCCATGGAGGCCGCGAAAGATTTCACGACAACGTAAATCGGTGCTTCTGATCCTTCCATAGCTTTGAGAATACGATATCCTGCCATGACTGAACCACCTGGTGAGTCATCAATCACGATAAAAATAGGCTTCTTCGGGTCTTTGTTGTTGAAGTAGTTGATGCGTGTTGTTACGCGGTCGGCGAGGGCGCCGGTAACGGCTCCGTTAAAGGGGATTCGGCGATCAGAAATGACAAGAGTACCATTTTTTTTCAGGGGGTTGTCAAGGTAGAGGGGTTCGGCATTGGCGTAGTTGTCGCGCTTCTTCTGGGTTTCAATTTCGCTAATCTCCGCCATCAGTCCGGAAGTTTTCATAGATGAGTCAGCTTGAAGCACTTTTAATTCGGCGGCTAGTTTCTCTGCTTCGAGTTTGGCAAGAGTAGCATCACGGGTTAGATCCTCCTTTTCGGCCATGAACTTGGCGATTTGTTCGATTTTATTTGAGCTTTGAGTGGCAGTGGCATGTGCAATTTTCTCGCTTAGAAGTTCCTTTTCAAGCTTGAGGCGAGCAATCTCCGCACGGAGTTCGATTGTATCATGTTTCGATTTAGCTTCAGCGTAGGCGTTGAGAATAGAGAGACGCTCGGTTTCTGATTTTGCTTTGGCGATTTCGTCGACTTCTTTACTTTTTGGGGCTGGCTTTGATTCGGTGGCTTTCTCGGTTTTAACCGGAGGTTTTCTATTAGCTTGCTCCTTTTTAGGACGCTTTGCGGCCTTGTCTTTTTTAGGTTCCTTTTTGTTGTTAGCCTTACCTCCCGTGTGAGAAGGCCCTTCGGCGGGCTTCTCGGCTTTGGGAGGCTTCTCGGCTTTGGGAGGCTTCTCGGCTTTGGGAGGCTTGTCGGCTTCGGCGGGCTTGCCGGCTTCGGCGGGCTTAGCGGCTTCGGCGGGCTTAGCGGCTTCGGGGGGCGTGTAAGTGCAGCTGCGAGAGTTAGACTGATTTTCAGCATGCTAGGATAACGACACCGGGAGCCTAGCTTATCAATCTTTTTCCAAGAATCAGGCGGATCGCAAGGCGTCTCGTTTGTTTTTTTGGCGACGGCTCATCAAAATGAAGAATAGGATCATGGTTAGAATGAAAATGACGGCGCCAAGTGCAACCAGGTGTTTGGCTTTTGTGGCCATCGCATCTGACTCTTCCTTAACGCTGGGTGGTTTTGAATCAGGGGAGTATAAGAAGACGAGCAAATCATTACGCATTTCAATGGATGTTAGTTTGCGCAGAATTTTCAGGAGCTCCGGAATATTCTCTGGATCGTCTTCAGCTTTTTGTTCGAGTTCGCCGGAGATCAAGAAACGTGAAATTCCGGAGAGGAGTTCTTCGGGGACTTCTCCTTTGCTCGGTGTGATTTCTGAGACGTTGAGGATTAGTTTTCCGTCGGTGAGGAGGGGGGTCCCCGTAAAGGTTCCGTTAAGGTTGTTTTCCCGTGATTCGATTTTGAGGGAACTGCGAACAAAGTTGGGGAGTTTGGCGGTAGAATTGAAGGGTAGGTGAATAGTTCCGCTGATGTCGGTAGGGGTAATTTTTTCAAAGTGAAATTGGCCCCGATAGCTTTTTAGGATCTCAAAGTGGGCGATCGCAAGATTGAGATCTTGTGCGGATAGCGAGAGTTGGGCGGCACGATCATTGCTGACCTCATGGTCGAAATGGCGGAGGCGATTGACGAGTGAGTTGAATTCTGTCTCGTGTGCCTTTGGATCGGCGATGGGAGCAGGGTTGGCTATCTCTTCGGTGAAAGTTTTGTAAGCGTTCGTTTGCTTTTTGAGGAAGTATCCAGCAGAGCTGATGAGGACAAGAATGACCAACGCCATCACGATTAGGATGAGACAGCCCGCAAAAGGTGAGCGTGGGGCATCTTTTGGAGCATGATCTGAATTGGGCACGGGGCGGTTTGGCATTTTGGTGGGCTGAGATCAATGGATTTGAGATTTCAAAATAGGAAACTATGATAATGCGATGGAAAGCGAGCGGGGAACTATCATTCGATTGACTAAGTTGACCGACACCAGCTTGATCGTGCATTGGATAAGCGAAGAGGCTGGCTTAATCAAAACGGTTGCGAGGGGTGCACGCCGGCCAAGGAGTGCTTTTGCAGGTAGGCTGGATCTTTTTGTGGAAGCAGATTTCGAATGGGGAAGGAGTAAAAAGGGTGAATTACATCATCTTAAAGAAGTTTCGGTGTTGGATTTTAGGGAAGGGCTGAGGTCTAGTTATCGGGACGCCTTGGTGGCAGGATACTTTGGGCAGTTGTTGGAACTGGTTCTAGAGCTAGATCACCCGGAGCCGGGAATGTGGGATCTTCTGAGACGCGGTCTGGAGCATTTGGAGACAAATGGTGCAAGCCGTCGGGCAATATTTCACTTTGAGAGGGAGGTGGCACGGATGTTGGGACTGGGAAAAGGTGCCCACCTTGGTATTTTAAAAGTCTACGGCAAGCTTCCTAATACTAGAAATCATTGTCTGGAACTTCTTGGGCAAAAGTGAGAGAAGGTTCCGTTAACTCGCTTTTCCGATATTAAATCATGCCGACAATTTTTAAATCTTCTCTACCAAAGCTGGAAAAGCTGCTTGGCAAATCTCTTGTGGATGCTTCGCGAGATGATCTTCGGAATCTGGCAGATGATCTTGTAAGGAAGGCTAGAGCGGAACTAGAGACGGATCTCTTATCAAAACAGGATTTGGTTGAGGGGCTTGAGCTCCGAGGTCAACTACATCGCTATCTAGGAGAACTTGAAAAAGCGCGGGATGATTACGCAGATGCGCTCTCTCTTCTGGGGGAAATCCGCGATGCCGAGGAGATTGTAGGCAGGATCCGTGCCGGACTAGCTGGTGTATACGATCTAGCGAGCGAGAGTTTGAAAGCGAAATCTCACTACAAAGGAGCCATCGAAACGCTCAAAGGTCTTGAGCCTCTACCGGTGGAGGATATCGCGGAGTTGGAAAACAATCTCGCGTTCATTTATGAGTCGGAAGAGAATTATGACAGAGCTGAAACGTGTTTTTTGGATGCCTTAAAGTCCTGTTACGAAGAATTTGGATCGAATCATAAACAGACCGCAGCCTATTACAACAATGTGGGAAGTTTTTACTTCAAGCTCGGGCATGATGAACAGGCCGGTAAAATGCATGGAGAGGCGCTCAAAGCCCGAGTGATTTTGTTCGGCGAGTCACATTTTGAGTCTGCGCAGAGTTATGCAAACTTGGCTTTGGTTTTAGTAAGGAGTGGGAAGGTGGTTGAGGGCCTAGATCACTTTGAGAAAGCGCTTTGCGGGTTTGAATCAAATTTAAAGGTTTCGGGTTCTGACTATCAAATTGTAGCGGCCAATTACCGCGATGTGCTTGAATCAATGGGGGATGAAAGATCGGTGGAAGCTCTTGATCAGAGACTCGTGAAAAATAGTTTGGTTTAGTTCCCGCTTGAAACTTTAGTGGGCCATTTCTGGCTGGTGAGCCAGCCATGGATGACTTCGGGACTTCGAGTTAGATTGCCAATTACCCGATAGTTAGAGCGTTGGAGGCTGAGGGCCTCTTTGCGGTTCTCATCGACTACGCAAAAGGGGCGAGCTCCTGAGGAATGGATAAAGCGAATGCCCCCGGTCTTTGGGATAACAACAAAAGCGACATGGTTGTCGAGGCCGACAATGTGGACGCCCGGGCCACGTTCTATAGCCTGGTCGACGAAGGTGTCGTAGTCCTGCCCGACACGAATCGTCATCATCTTTTTCGATATGAAGGTTTCGATAATTTGTTGTGAAGGCTGCTGTGCGAGTCGGATACGCTCAACGCCAAATCCGGCATCGCGAAGGATCGTGGAGACAAAATATCCACAGGCTATCTTTCCTGACCCCGGAGTTTGGCAGATACCATTGAAATCCCAAGGCGTTCCAAGCCAGCAGTTCATCATGGAAGGAAGTGTTTGTTCAAGAGTGCGTTGGCTTTCAGTGACTACATCTGAAATCTCTCGTGCGGTGCGGGCTCGTGAATATTTTTTGGAAAGATTGAGCCTTTTCTCCGCAAGCTCGGAGATTAGCTTCTGGTAGCGCTTTGGGTCAGGTTCGGAAATTTCCTTGGAAAGAATCTGATTGGCTATCTTTTGCTGATAAAAATTAACAAGTAAATCACGGTAATTCCACCCTGCGTAGGCGCTGCCTGCGAGAATAAGAAGAATGAAAAGCCGCCGCAGTTTTTTCATCAGAGTCTGAAGATCTTAAATAAAGCCAAAGAGTTCACCACTCAAACTTTATGGAAAGGGTGGCATTACGGCCGGGCATATTTTGGCCAGATCCATGGATTCGGTATACTTCGTTGGTAAGGTTTTCGAGCGCGAAATTGAGCTGGAGAACTTCGGATGTTTGCCACCCAGCATAAAGTGAAGCAACGACATAACTAGGAGTGCCACCGACCGGAATGCGCTGGGTATCATTGGCGGCGAGTTTTGAAAGGTTATCCTGACGAGAGGCAGCTTCGATACGTCCCGAGATCCAATATTGGTCGGAAGAGGCGGTCCAACGGAGGTCTAGAGCGCCGTTGAGAGGGTTGAGGCGGCGAATAGTGTCGGTGATGTCACCTATTTTCTGCTCACCATTCTGCCATGAGGCATGCGCGAGGAGGCGCCACTGGGGGTGGAGCTTCCAGATGGCTTGACTTTCAAAACCATAGACGAAGCCTTCAGATCCATTGGTAGTGGCGAGCCCCCCCATACCGTCGTTGATTCGAATGATGCCGTTGTTGATAAATGTGTAGTATCCGGAGAGTTCAAGGGAAAATTCAGAGTCGTTGAAGCGGGTGCCAAATTCACTTGTGAGGTATTTCTCTGGGTCAACGTCGGGCGAACCATTTTCGTCTAGTCCGTTGAGGGAGAATTGTCGGCCGGTTAAATCGTCGAGATTGGGGGCACGGAACGCTTGGGAAGCTCCACCAAAAATCGTCCAGAAATCATCAAGTTCATACTGTCCACGGAGAGAGAGAGAGAGGTTGTCCCAGGAACCGTCACCGATTTGATCGACAATTGCTCCGTCTGGGCGATAACCGTCCCATTGGGCTTGGATATAGGTGAAACGTGCTCCGGTATCGTAAGCGAAGCGTTGACCGATAGCGCCTGTGTAATTCGTAAAGACGCCGATGGATTCATAAGTTGAGTCATCGGCGATAGGTCGATTTGAGGGGCGGGGAGTGCTATTACGGAACCCCTGAGAATCGATCTGGTCGTGAAAGTAATCAGCGCCCCAAACAGTTTCTCCAGTCCCAGCCACTAGGCTTAAACCAAAGGTATCGATATCGAGGATACGAGTATCGGAACGGCCGGATTCTCTGACGCGAAATTCAGAATCCTGGGTGCGCTGGAAAGAGATGGTGGCTTGATAGCGGTCGATCCAGGAAGAGTTGGCATTGGTTTCTTCGAATCGGAGATAAGTGAGTGAGCGTTCTTGATCGTAATCGCGGCTGAGGTCGGTGCCGGCGGTTGTGAAAGAGCTTCCTTGAGTCCAGCCCGGATTGTGGATGGTATTGTGCCAGCGGGATAGATCGTTCTGGTCGAGATGGAAGTGGGCAAGGGTGAGAGTCTGAGACGGGTTTAAGGCATATTCGAGCTTCAAGTCATGGCTGAGTTGGGAATAACCGGTACCGCGCATCGTGCCGAGACCTGAGTCACGAATGTCACCAATGTCGCTGGCGGAGTATCCCAGCATGATGCCCCATTTTTCGCCGACACCAAAGCGCTGCTCGATGCGGCCAAGGTGGGATTTGGAATTTGTGTCGAAGCGGTAATAAGCAGCTCCACCGGAGAAGGGCCCATTTTCTTGCCGAAAGTTAGAGGACTTGGAAAGGATGTTTACGGTGCCACCAATGGCGTCTGAGCCAAAGAGCACCGAACCCTGTGATTTGATAAGTTCTAGGCGATCGATGGCTTGCGCGTCGAGGGTATTCCAATACTGAACTGGGCCGTTACGCCAAGTCGAATTATTGAGTCGAATGCCATCTTGGAGGAGAAGGTTTTGGCGTCCGGTGAAACCACGAATGTAAGGTGATCCATGACCGGGCGTAGTCTGTTGGACGAGAACGCCAGGAGTATTTAGAAAAGCTTGGGGTAGGGTGCGGGTGGCGTTTTCGAGTAGGTCTTTGGCGGTGAGGATATCTAGGGTATAGGGAACTTCTCTGGTTTCTTTCGTGGTCCGATTTGCGGTGACGACGATCTCGGGGAGGACTTCTTGGGCGATGACCGAGATCGGGAAAAGAAGAAGAATAGCTCTCATGAAGACGGTCTAAAAACGTTCTTAGTAAAGGGAATCTTAGACAAAAACCCGCGATGGCGATTTGCCTTGCGGGTTTTTTGAAAAGGTCGACCAGGAAGGGATTCTACTCCATAGCTTTTGCTTCTAAAGCGGCTGTATATTGACGCTCTTCCTCGTGGGAATGAATGCGGAGGTTAACCTTAACTCCCTCACGCTCGGCGGCGGCCTTGGCTAGGCTACGAATGGTGGAAGCAGTGAAACCTTGACGTCCGATCAAAGTCGCTACGTCTGGTTGGCTGAGGACAAGTCGGAAATTTACTCGATTATCACCCGATTGTCCGATGCGGAGTTCGGCCAGTTTGGGGTCTTTGATAAACTGGAGAGCGATGTATTGGATGAAATCCTTAAGTTGGGCGGTGATTGTTTCCATGACGTAAAAGTGGTTCGGAGTGTGGCGGGAGTAGGAGGGATTGAGAAGGAATATTTATGGGAAGGAAAATCAATCTATCGGAATTGGGATTTACAGCGGATTTGAATCCTTAAAACAGGCGTGTTTTGAACTTGCGCAAAAATGGCCGGACGCTTGAAATGGCAGGGGAGTCTAGGGGATTATCCACTATTTAAAGATTGTTTACATCTTTCCGAGGAGGTTGTGGCTCTCCGACGATAAAAAAGTTATGGGGGTAATAAAAGTAGGGTGGGAGAAAGAAGTGATTAGAATTTTAAAGCAATTCCAGTGGTGAGGGTGGAATCCGTGGATTTTAGTGTTGCAGCAGGGGTGTTGTCTTTGGTCAAAGCCCAAGCGATGCGCCAAGCAAGATTCGGAGTGATGTTCGTGTCGAGTTTCGCGCGGGCTGAAAAAATGTAATTCTGGCGGTCGGACGGGTCAAAAATCCCAGTGATATGCTGACTGAAGTTGAGGTTTTCACTAATCTGCCAAGTGAAATTTTGCGCCGCCGTAACTGAAAAGAAATCTTCGGTCAAACCACCAATTTTCTCAAATATCATGCTAGGCCCAGCTTCTACGCTAAGCGTGATATCGTTCTGTTTAAGGAAGTAGTATCCTGCTGTTGCGCTCGGGGTGAATCGATAGGAAACGTCAGCGATGTCGTCGCGGAAGTATCCGAGGCTCCCTCCGAGGAAGTGGGTTTCATTAAAAACTCGGTTGTGTTGGATGTTAGTGCGGAGCGAGTCGGCGCTGGTATCACCGCCGTTCTCGGAAAAACTGTAGGTGAGCGATAGGAATGTCTCATCGTCTTTTTTTCGGTATGCGCTATCGACTGAGGTTCCGAGAAAGAGGCTGTCAGAGTTCCCTTTGGCAAGAGAGTGACTAAGGGCGGCAGTAGTAGTCCACCCCATCTTGATCTCTTTTGGTTTTTTGTCTTTTGGTTTTAAGGTCATACGATCCGGTTTGGTCGACTTCTTAAATCCTCCCGACGAGTAAGAGAGACCGGTTAGAAGAAGAATATCAGACTGATCTTGGCTGCCGGCCGGAGTGCTATCGTATTGATAGCGAAGAGCTGTACGAAGCGACCAATCTTCGGTCAGGAGGATTTGGATTCCTGCTTCAGCGATGAAGAGAGTATCGCCGAGGTCAGAGGCCTTAGGGGTCAAGATAGTTGACTGCCAGATCTTCAGTTCCTTGTTGAATTTGTGCTCAAAATTTTGAGCTAGTCTGAGTGAAAAATAATCGGCCCTCAATTTGTCTTGGTTTTCCCAAGTGTAACCGGGGCCGGTTTCGAGTGAGAGCTTGGTCTTATCGTTTTTAAAAAAGTAGTAGCCGAGTGTGACTCCAGTATCGAAGCGGTAGTCAAGGTCGGCGATTTCGTTGTTGAGAAATGAGCTGAAGGTTCCAATGAACCATTGATTGCCAATAAGGTGATTGTATTGGCTGAAAATTCGGAGGCTGTTGGTGGTAGCAGTGCCGTTGTTTTCCGAGTAGAAAAAATCGGCGCCAAGGTGCCCTTCGTTTTGGTCTTTTTTATAAGTGGCGAGTGCCTGAAGTCCGTAGTTGTTGCTGTTAGTATTTCCTTGAGCGAGTCCAATGCTAGCCGCTCCGGTGATTTCCCAAAGCGGGTCTTTTTTTGTGTCGGTTACGGTCAGCGCACTCAAGAAGTCACCGGGAGAATATGTCTCTGATCCTGAAAGAGGGAGTAGCAAAAAGATTGAGAGACGTAGTAGTAACAGATTAATCTTCATTGATTTGAATGGGTGATGCGTCTTTTCTAGTGGGCCGACACTAGATGATCTCGCTGCAGTCGAGGCGATCCATTGTCGGCGAGCTGGTAATAGGAAGGCTTTTTTTAAGAGCCGCAGACTATTTTAGGCCAAAAAAAGCGGCAACATTGTGGGCGCGCTTTAGATGGGCCTCTGTTTCTCATTCTAGCGTTTCTTTTTGCCGCCGCCTCCAAGGAGGTCTTCAAGGCCGCCCATGTCATTCATGTTAGGCATTCCTCCACCTTTACCTCCCATAAGCCCTCCGAGGCCACCAGCTCCAGCGCCACCCATGCCACCTAATTGTTTCATCATGTCCTTCATTTTCCCTTTGGACTTCATCATTTTTTGCATCTGGCCGAACTGCTTTAGGAGCTGGTTGACTTGTAAAATAGTGGTGCCGGATCCTTTGGCAATACGCTTACGGTGGGGCGCTTTGATAAAGATAGGGCGAGAGCGTTCACGCTTAGTCATTGAGAGAACGATGGCTTCCATTTGCTTGATTCGCTTGTCGTCGAGGGCGCCGGTGGGAAGTTGTTTTTTAATCTGCCGGAAGCCAGGAAGCATTCCGAGGATACCATCGAGGGGGCCGAGGCTCTGAATCATTTTCATCTGCTCGAGGAAGTCGTTGAAGTCGAATTTCCCGGACTGCATCCGCTTGGCGGCTGACATCGCTTTTTTCTCGTCAATCTTCTCTGAGACCTGCTCAACCATTGAGACCACATCACCCATGCCGAGGATTCTGTCGGCCATACGGTTGGGGTGGAACTCGGCGAGGTTCTCCATTTTTTCGCCTTCTCCAATATATTTGATGGGTTTGCCGGTGACGGCGCGCATGGAAAGGGCGGCGCCGCCTCGGGCGTCACCATCTAATTTTGTTAGAATGAGACCAGTGATCCCGACCTCCCGATCGAATGTCTGGGCGACGGAAACAGCTTGCTGACCGGTAGCGGAGTCAGCAACTAGGAGTGTTTCACCGGGGGAAAGAAACTTGTGAAGAGCCTTGAGCTCATCGAGCAGATTGGTGTCTAACTCTTGGCGGCCGGCGGTGTCAAAAATAACGACTGTGCCATTTTGTTCCTTAGTCCATTTGATAGCGCGTTTGGCTGTCTTGACGAGATTGGTTTCGCCTGGATCGGGAGTAAATACGGGAACATCGACTTGTTCGGCAAGCTTCGCGAGTTGGTCGATCGCTGCGGGACGATAAAGATCAAGTGCAACGAGGAGGGGGCGCCGGCCTTCTTTTTTGAGGCGAAGTGCTAGTTTGGCGGCTGTCGTAGTTTTTCCAGCGCCGTTAAGACCGCAAAGAAGGACGTATCCGGGAGGGTTAAGATTGATGGGGGCTTGATCGCCGCCAAGGAGGTCGGTGAGTTCGTCCTGGAAGATCTTAACGATCTGTTCACCCGGTTTGATCGATTTCAGGACGTCTGAGCCTTGGGCTTTTTCCTTAACGCTAGCGATGAAATCTTTGACGACCCCGAGCTCAACGTCGGCTTCTAGGAGGGCGAGACGGACATCCCGGAGGGAGTCGGCAATGTTCTTTTCGGAGATTTTTCCGACACCCCGGAGGTTCCGGAAGGTTTTGTCGAGGTTGTCAGCGAGGTTTGAAAACATGGGGAGACCATAGTTAGTGGGACAGGGACTGCAATACTAAGGCTGAAGGAATCAGAAACTTTAATTTGTATGGCGTAAATGAGGGAGCTTGCGAAATCCATGCGGATCGGTAGGCTTTCACAGTTATGAAGATTTTTACTTTTTTTGCTTTGATGATCAGTCCGCTTGCAGCCGAGGTTTATGAATTACGAACTTACTACGCAAACGAGGGGAAAATGGCCGGCCTATTGGCCAGGTTCCGTGATCATACGACTGCGATTTTTGAAAGCCATGGGATGAAAAATATCGGATATTGGCTGACTGAAGGGGAGGATCCAAAGTTAGTCTATCTCATTACCCACAAGGATCGTGAGACGGCTAAGGAGAACTGGAAAGCATTCTCAAGGGACCCAAAGTGGAAAGCTGCAGCAAAGGCCTCGGTGGCGGATGGTAAATTAGTTAAAAAAGTAGAGTCCCAATTTCTAACGCCCACAGATTTTTCTAAACTGAAATGATAATTTGCGTCTGATTTTGTAGTGGCAGAGTCAGAATCTAACATCAATACTCATTAGCGTTATGCCTGAAAATCCTTTTATCCTCGCGTCTTTGTCCGATTGGGTGGCGCCCTTACTTGTTGTTGGCGTTCTAATACTGGTGCTGTTCTTTGCGGTCGGCCAATACAATGGCCTCGTGAAATTACGGAATCGATTTCGTAATGCCTTTGCTCAAATCGATGTTCAGCTGAAACGGAGACATGATTTGATCCCTAACCTCGTCGAAATCGCTAAAAAATACATGGCGCATGAGAAAGGGACGCTTGAGGCTGTGATTAAGGCGCGAAATGCTGCTGAGTCGGCGCTTTCAGGGCTTTCTCCGGAGCATTCTGGGGGCATGGAAAAGTTAATGGAAGCGGAGGGTGGATTAAACTCGGTAATGGGGCGTTTATTCGCGCTGTCCGAGTCTTACCCTGATCTGCGAGCCAATGAAAATATGAAACAACTCACCGAGGAGTTGACTAGCACGGAAAATAAGGTGGCTTTTGCGAGACAGGGATACAATGACTCAGTAATGCACTATAACACGAAGAGGGAGTTGTTTCCGACTAACATTATTGCTGGTATCTGTAAGTTTAGCCCCGCGGTAATGTTTGAAGTTTCTGATGAATCCGAGCGTGAAGCGGTAAAGGTGGATTTTGATTAATAATCATGCCTTCCAGGAAGTGCCATGCTCTTGAAATAGGAGCAGGCTTCGAAGGCCTAAAGACATTACTTTACCCGCCCCTCTCCGGTGATAGTGATCAAGCTAACTGACTTTTTAGACGAATGGATTTTTTTGAGGCACAAGACGAGGCACGGAAGAAGACAAAGTGGTTAGTTCTTTGGTTTGTTTTGGCGGTGATTGGGGTTGTAGTGGCGGTTGACCTCTTGGTCATTGCTTTGGTGGATGAAGAGGATCCAATTCTTATTGTGATTACGGCATCGGTGTTGACGGGAGGAATTATGCTGGCTGCAAGTGGATATAAGACGATGCAATTGAGCGCTGGTGGCTCGGTGGTGGCTGAGGACCTGGGCGGCCGGTTAGTGATGCCTGGGTCGGCTGATTTTGAGGAGAAACGGCTTTTGAATATTGTTTCAGAAATGGCTTTGGCTTCAGGGATGCCAGTGCCACAGGTTTACCTTTTGGACCATGAAGAGGGAATCAATGCCTTCGCAGCTGGGACTGAACCTTCGAATGCGGTGATCGGGGTAACGCGTGGGTGCCTTCAGCGGCTTTCAAGGGAGGAATTATCGGGTGTCATTGCCCATGAATTCAGTCACATTATCAATGGTGATATGCGACTTAACATGCGGTTGATGGGCTTGGTCTTTGGCTTGGTAGTGATATCGATCATTGGGCGGGGGATGGTGGAGTTGCTTCGTTTCCAAGGTGGTTCTTCACGGCGAAATAACAAAGAGGGCGGGAATGTTATGCTGGTGTTATTATTGTTGGGACTTGGCCTCCTCGTGATCGGAGGGCTTGGAAGCTTTTTTGGTCGTTTGATTCAAGCGGCTGTTTCTCGCCAACGGGAGTTTTTGGCGGATGCTTCGTCGGTCCAGTTTACGAGAAATCCGGACGGCATTGTGGGTGCTTTAAAGAAAATTGGAGGATCGGAAATAGGTTCGAAACTCAAGGCCCCGAAGGCGGTCGAGGCAAGTCACATGTTTTTCTCGAACGGCGGGATGTTTAGTTTTGGTCTCATGACCCACCCGCCTTTGGATGTGCGTATTCGAGCGGTGCAAAAAAATTGGGATGGTAAGTTCGAATCTTCAGAAATTAAGCCGATTATGGCCGATCGTAATACAAAGAATGAGGAGGAAAAAAGTCCCCTTGATGCGCTGCCTGGTGCAGTAATTCTTGGTGCGGTAAGCGGAATCGGTCAGGGGGAACGTAGACGAATTTCGACGGGGCAAGAATTACACCGGGGGGTTTCGCAACGCTGGCGGGAGGCGATCCAGGATCGGGAAGTAGCGCAGGCGGTGATTTTTGGCTTGCTGCTTAATGAAGATGATGAATTTCTGCCCAAAGAAATCTCGTTTTTGGAGGAAGAAGCTGGAGGTGAGGCAAAGGAACTTGCATTGAAATGGCAAGCTGAGACACGAGGCTTACATTCGGCGCGGAAGATTGCGTTGGTACAGCTCGCCTTACCCACTTTGCGGGGTTTAAGTCCGTTGGAGTATGAACGATTCCGGGATATCACGCTTTGGTTGATCGCTAGTGATGGGGAGGTTGAGCTTTTCGAATTTATGATTCAGCGGGTGATTGAACGGCACCTTGGCAGTTATTTTGAACGGAAGGCTTTTCGAAATATTTCCTACCATCAATTTGATCATTTGTTGCCGGAAGCTAACATACTGGTTTCCACAGTTTCTGAGATTGGGGCGGGATGTGCGGAGGATGCTGAAACTGCATATTTGGAAGCAACGAGTGACTGGAAAGTCCGCTTAGATCGGAAGGGAGTTTCATCACACAATGAACTAGATAAAGCTTTAGATAAATTTTCCCAGGCATCCCCCTTGGTGAAGAGGGAGATTTTGGTGGCTTGTGTCACGGCGGCGGCTCGGGATGGTAAACTTTCCAGTCGAGAGGCGGAATTATTGCGGGCGATTGCTGATTCTATCGGATGTCCGCTGCCTCCGTTCCCGGGCGAAGTTGTGGAAGAGGAGATTTAGCTCGTCCTAGACTTGCATTTTGAGGAGGTGCGGTCGAGGTTCGGTAGTAGAACATGCAGAAGGAAAGAGCGCCGTGGTGGTTATGGCCAAACTTGCTGAGCCTCGATGCTCCGTTGGTTGCCTTGGGTTGGGCGTGGATGTTTTCAAACGCGTGGGGAGTGGTTAGCGTTCCTTGGCAACTTTGGGCTACTTTGGGGGTTTCGGTGTGGATTGTTTATGTGCTCGATCGAATTGTTGATGCAAGCCGCGAGGGTGATCCCAAACTTCTTGATACGAGGCATCATTTTCATCGGAGGTATTCCAAAGTTTTCTTGAGGGTTGTAACGGTTGGAGCATTATTTTGCCTCTATTCAGTATTATTTAATCTTGCTCAGACAGTCCTGCAATATGGTTTGTTCATATTACTGTGCGCTGTCGTTTACTTCGTGATCGCGTTGAAAAAATCTAAATCAGAACAATCTGGTCTTGGGAAAAATCTCGTTGCGGGTCTGACATTTTCGTATGGCGCTTCGGCGGGTATTCACGCTTACTCGCCGGTTTTACCTTTTGGAGATATGGTTTTTTCTTCCGAGGTCCTTCTCTTCGCGGCGCTTTGCGTAATTAATATTACGGCGATTGATTTTTGGCGTTTGAAGGGTGAGGACGATGAGGATGCGGCGGCAGTCTTGAATCTGGGGACACTCCTCGTCGCGGGGTGCGCGATGTACATTTATATTAGTACTTTGAAGCGAGAGGCCTTTTTCTTTAACGAAGATTACTATCATGAGCAGATGTTTTATAAGCCCTTTGCCGTAGGGGTGCTAGTGGGCTCGGCCGGCTTCTTTTTATTAAACCAAGCACGCCGAAAATTTGAGGCTGAGGCCTATCGGGTGCTAGTCGATGTGGCGGTGGCTGCTCCTGTTTTTGTATTTTGGGTAATGATCGCTCTCGATGGTGATCCAAGGACTTGATTTGGGGTTGAGCGATTTGGAAACCTGACGCACACTCACATGCGAAGTGATGAGCGAGACCCCCAACTTACCTAAAAAACCTGCAATTCTAATCCTTGGTGCACCAGGAGCTGGAAAGGGGACTCAGGGTGCAATTCTTGCTCAAATCCCACGTTTTTATCACTATTCCAGTGGGGATGTTTTTCGTCAACTAGACACTCGGACTGACCTTGGCCGTAAATTTGTAGAGTATTCGAAGCGTGGTGAATTAGTTCCGGATGAACTGACGGTTCAGCTTTGGGCAAGTCATATGGACGATCTGGTAACGAGCCATCGATACAAACCGGATATCGATATTCTTTTGCTTGATGGAATTCCAAGGAATCAGGATCAGGCGAAAATGCTGGAAGATCATGTTGAGATTCATGCGGTCTTCCACCTAAGTTGCCCGAACCGTGATGAGCTTGCAAGGCGACTCCGCAAGCGTGCGCTTAAGGAACAGCGGCTTGACGATGCCTCCGAGGTCGTGATTCAACATCGGATCAAAACTTACGAAGATGAAACCAAGCCGATTCTTGATTACTATGGCGAGAATTTGCAATGTGATATTGACGCTACGCAGTCTCCAGCGAAGGTGGTTTACGATATTCTTGCCAAGCTTCAAACGCTGGATGCTTACCAGCGGATTGAGAACCAAACGATCTAGTGATGCGTCTGGTTTTTATGGTTACAGGGGAAATTTCCGAAGCTACTTTTGCTGATGCGCTCACCAAAAAGCACGAGGTGGTGGGGCTAGTCACGCAACCTGACCGACCGGTCGGACGCAAGCAGGTCATGACTGCGCCCCGGGTGAAAGAGATAGCTCTTGAGTCGGGAATTCCCTTGATCCAGCCCGAGTCGGTTCGCGAGGCAGAGGCTCTTGACCAGATTCGGCAATGGAACCCAGAGGTCATTGTGGTGATGGCGTATGGGCAGATTTTGCCGCAAGCGCTGCTTGATATTCCATCGAGAGCTATCATCAACCTGCATGCATCATTACTTCCAAAATATAGGGGCGCTTCATGCATTCAGGCTGCTTTAAAAAATGGTGATGCTGAGACTGGCTGGAGTGTTATTCACGTGGTGAAGCGACTCGATGCTGGGAATCTCATCTTGCAAAAGGTGGTTTCGATCTTAAAGGGTGAAACTGGCGGGGAGCTTCACGATCGTCTTGCGCAGGCTGGGCCGGCCGCATGTCAGGCTGCCTTACAGATGCTTGAGAGTGGGCCGGTGGAGGGTCATGCTCAGGATGAATCTTTGCAAACTTATGTTCCTAAATTGGGCCGGAAAGATGGTTGCTTAAACTGGTCTAGGCCTGCCAGAGAACTGGAATGTCTTATACGGGCCTTTCATCCTTGGCCGGGGACTTCGGCTGGATTGGGACTGAAGAAAATGAAGATTTTCCCCCCGGCTGCAATTGGCGAAGGCCAGGGTCAGCCTGGAGAATTGCTAGAGGTTGGTGAAGAGACCATTGAAATAGCGTGTGGATCTGGAAGTCTTATTCTTGGGGAGGTTCAGCCGGAGGGGAGCCGGCGAATGAATGGTGGCGAGCTCGCGCGGGGGCATCTGGAGGTTTTGAGAGCAGGGTTAAAATAGTTCGCCTTTTTAGTCAGGTAATATTAGCATTTTACCCATGCGAATAATTTTGACCCTTTTGGCGGCGTCCGCGTGTTTTGCGTCCGCGACAACTCTTGAGGTTTTAAGGGTTTTTCAGCCTCTCTCTCTTCATGGGACGGATATTGATCACGAATTCAAAGGTGAATCGGTGCAGGCTCATATTTTTGCTCGTCCAATGGTTCTGAGTGGAGCGATGCCAGAGAATCTGGTGTTGGCTGTTGCGACTCCTCACCGGATGCCTGCCACTTTTAATTATGAGGTAAGCGAGTGCAATTTGTTGACTTTGTTCAAAGTCGAAATTTCTGGGATAATGGGCAATTCAGGTGAGCTTGAAGTAGCCTTTGACCTTACCAAGATGCAGGCCCCGGACGGCGTTGATTTATCAATCCGGACGGTTTTGAGTCTTTCGATTCAAGCTCTTAAGAAAACTCTTGAGGACTACCATCATCCTGAAAATAAGCCTTTGAAGGTAAAAATCACCATCGAGGGCACTACCAAAAAAAATCGATCACTCCGCGATTTAAGCGGAGGATTTGTGGTCATGGGATAAGGTTGGATCTTCAGAATTAGGAGAAATTAGTTTGATGAGCCTTTTCCGCTTTTCGGCCAGTTCTTGTCCTGCCACTATCGCCCGCAGTAAATGAGTGACTTTGCAGCGATCCGAAACTTTAAAAGAGTGGTCTTGAAACTTAGTGGTGAAGCTCTTCGGGCTTCCGGGAGTCACGACAATATTTCCCCCGAAATCGTTGAGCGAATTGCGCGTGAAATTCATGAAGCTAAGAAGGTGGCAGACGTGGAACTCGCCATCGTAGTTGGCGGCGGAAATTTCTGGAGAGGGGCTTCGGCGAGTGCGCGAGGAATGGATCGGGCAACCGCCGACTATGTGGGAATGCTAGCAACGGTTATGAATGCTTTGGCCCTGCAGGCGGCGCTCGAGCAGGAGGGGGAAGAGTGCATCGTTCATTCCGCAATACACATGCAAAATGTAGCCGAACCATTTATTCGGCGCAAAGCCTCTCGACAAATGTCTCGGGGTGCGGTCGTTATTTTTGCTGCTGGCACGGGGAGCCCCTTCTTTTCGACAGACACCACCGCCGCGCTACGAGCTAATGAGATGAATGCAGACGTCATCTTTAAAGCGACCATGGTGGACGGTGTTTACGATTCGGACCCCAAGAAAAATCCAGATGCCGTTCGTTACGACACTATTTCGTTTCGCGAGTGTATCAGTTGCGAACTCGGTGTCATGGATTCCACTGCGTTTAGTCTCTGTATGGATAATGACATTCCAATCATCGTTTTTGATCTCGAGAAGGAAGGGAATATCGAGCTCGCTCTCAATCGCCAGAACATTGGCACCATCGTTCATTAATCATTAAAAACACCACTTACATGGAAGCAGCGGAAGCAATCAAACAGGTCGAAGAGGCCATGAAAAAAGCAGTCGAGCACACAAGCTCGGAGTTCACCTCAATCCGGACAGGTAAGGCCTCGCCGGCCTTGGTGGAAAATCTTGACGTTTCGGTTGCCGCTTATGGTAGCGTAATGAAGTTAAACGCTCTTGCTGTCATCACTGCACCTGAACCCCGGATGCTTGTTGTTCAGCCCTTTGATCCTTCCACCTCGGGTGATATCGACAAGGCAATTCGTGAGAGTAAGCTCGGTTTAAATCCTGTAAATGAAGGTCAACGGATTCGTCTTCCAATTCCCGAGCTTTCTGAGGAACGCCGTGTCGAGCTTGTGAAGTCTGTAAAATCGATGTCTGAGGAAGGTCGTGTTCGAATTCGAGGAGCCCGCAAGGATGGTATGGATCTTGGTAAGAAAATGAAATCTGGCAATGAGCTCACGGAAGATGGTCAGCGTGACTATGAGGCAAACGTTCAGGATTTAACCAATAA
>Ga0206677_10000842_pt1 | contig 29339 bp, 27 predicted proteins | sample M130m12015metaG_FD_155475 | JGI IMG/M metagenome (GOLD analysis project Ga0206677, IMG submission 155475) | Ammonia-oxidizing marine archaeal communities from Monterey Bay, California, United States - M1 30m 12015 | ecosystem: Environmental > Aquatic > Marine > Intertidal zone | place: USA...
TTCCCATGGTTTTTGCCATCGGTGTTGCCTATGGCCTCACACCGTTAGTCGCTGGCGCTGATGGTAAAGAAGACCCTGCCGAAGCGGTGAACTATTTTAAGAATGGACTCGTATTAAACTCAATACTGGGATTGCTTGTGTACGGTGTACTTGCCCTTTTTGCTCAATTCGCGCACCTATTGGGTCAAGACGAACGCGTAGTTGAAGCTTCGCTCCCGTACATCCATTTGGTCGGTTTATCCATCATCCCGATGATGAGCTTTTTTGCTTTCAAACAATTTGCCGAAGGATTGAGCGATACCAAAGCAGGGATGCGTGTCAGTCTCGTCGCCAATTTGCTAAACATTCTTTTAAACTACCCTCTGATAACTGGATGGGGACCTTTCCCAGAATTGGGTCTAGCAGGTGCAGCGCTTGCGACCTTGAGTACGCGTTTTCTTATGTTGGCAGGTATGGCCGTGTACATCCGTAAACACAAAAAATTCGCAAGCTATTGGAGCCATTGGCGCAGCAGCCAAATTTCATGGAAGAGTATTCGTGATATTCTGGTTATTGGTGTGCCCAGCGGATTACAATATGTGTTCGAAGCCGGTGCTTTTGCCATGAGCGGCGTAATTGTCGGGATGATTGGTCCGGTGCAACAAGCAGCACATCAGATAGCACTTAATATTGCTTCAGTGAGTTACATGATGGTAAGTGGGATAGGCGCTGCGGCTACCATCCGTATGGGAAATCAACTGGGTAAAAGAGATATACCCATGCTTCGTACAGCGGGTCAAAGCTTGTTTCATCTCACATTAGCCATGATGGTTGTGACCATGTGCTTATTTATCGGTTTTCGCAATCTCGCACCTGAATTTTACAGCTCGGACCCTGAAGTTTTACAATATACTGCTGTGCTAATGATTGCTGCCGGTATCTTCCAATTACCGGACGGACTCCAAGCGACCACTTTGGGAGCACTGCGCGGCGTACAGGACGTAAATATTCCAACCATTATCGCCTTTATTGCCTATTGGGTGGTGGCCGTACCGCTTTGCTATTACCTAGGTGTGGTAATGGCCATTGGTCCTTTAGGTGTTTGGATCGGGCTGGCGATCGGATTATTGATTGCTGCAATTGCTTTGTATTGGCGTTTTCAATACAAAGTGCGCAGTCTGCTTTAAGCCGAAATTCCAGCGCGCTTAATCAACGCATCCACCTTCGGATCACGTCCTCTAAACTTTCGGTATAATTCATCTGGAGCAACAGTACCACCACTCTGTAAGATTAACGCAAAATCTGCGGCTACTTTTGGGCTGAACAAACCTTCCTCTTCAAATCGCTCGAAAGCATCGGCGTCCAGTACCTCAGCCCATTTGTAACTGTAGTATCCCGCACTATATCCACCCTGGAAAATATGACTGAAGGCTGTACTGGAACGGGTACCCTTAACTGCCTCAAATAGTGAAGTTCGCTCAGTTGCAGCCTTTTCATGTGAAGCAACATCTCCTTCAAATAAATCTTTTCTATCGTGCCAACTCATGTCTAAGTAACCAAAATTAAGTTGACGCAAAGTCATATACCCCTCTAGGAAGGTCTGGCTTTCTTTAATCTTATCAATATATTCCGTAGGTAACATGGTACCGGTCTCGTAGTGCTTTGCAAACAGTGCCAATGCTTCGGGCTGGTAACACCAATTCTCCATAATTTGGGAAGGGAGCTCCACAAAATCCCAATACACACTCGTCCCTGTAAGTGAAGGATAGGTTCCACGTGCCATCATTCCATGCAAGGCATGTCCAAACTCGTGAAATAAGGTGGTGACTTCGTTGAATGTAAGCAGTGAAGGCTTCGAAGCTGTCGGCGGTGTGAAATTGCAAACAATACTGATATGTGGACGTACTTCTGAGCCCTCCTTAGTATACATACTTTGATAGCTAGTCATCCAGGCGCCGGCACGTTTGCCCGCTCTTGGAAAAAAGTCTGCATAAAAGAGACTCAAGAAATTACCGTCGGCATCAAACACCTCATATGCATCCACATCCTCGTGGTAAACAGGTACACCAGGATTGTGAGCGAAATGAAGTCCAAACAACCGACCTGCGACAGTAAAGGCCCCCTCTAAAACATTTTCAAGTTTGAAATAAGGCTTCAAAGCTTGGTCATCGAGGGAAAGGCGCTCCATTTTCAACTTTTCCGACCAATAACTAAAATCCCAGGGTTGAACGGGTAGATCGGCGCCCCGTGCCACGGAAAAGTCCGCAACGGCCTTTAGATCCATCTCTGCGGCTGGTTTAGCCACCTCCAGTAGATGATCCAAAAAGTTTAAAACGGTACGCGGCGTTTTCGCCATGCGCTTGCTCAAGGTCAGCTGGGCATGAGAATCGAACCCGAGCAATTGCGCCCGCTCCATACGTTTATTGACTAGATCTTTGATGACCTGTTCATTGTTGTTTTCGTTTTCCTTGGCCGCACGCGAACCATAAGCACGGTAAAAATGGGCACGCAATTCTGAGCGATCGGCATATTTCATTACGGCCATGTAGGTCGGCATATCTAAACCTAAGAGATACCCTTTTTTGCCGTGCTGCTCACACAGTTCAGCCGCAGATTCAATGACATCTTCTGGCAGTCCTTGAAGATCCTCGACGGTTGCAGTATGGTATTGAAACGCTTTTGTTTCTGCTAAGACATGCTCCCCAAAAGTCAATGACAACGTGCTCAACTCTTCATTCAAAGCCGTTAATCGCGTGCGATCCTCTCCTTCGAGTGCAGCACCGTTGCGGACAAAGCTTTCATAGGTTTCATTTAGTAAGCGTTGTTCTTCTGTTGTGTCTAGTTCTTGCCCAGATTCGTAAACGCTTTGAATGCGAAGGAACAAGGGTTCGTTTAATAACGTTTCACTGCTAAATGCCGTCAATTTTGGTGAAAATTCGCGTGCGATTTCCTGAATCGACTCGTTCGTTTCAGCACTATTAAGGTTGAAAAAACAGCTGCTCACTTTATTTAGTTCCAATGAGGAAAATTCTAATGCGACCACGGTATTATCAAAAGTGGGGGATTCAGAATTGGCCACAATGGCTGCTTGACGTTCCTTAGCAACCTGGATCCAATGCTCTAATGCAGGTAAGAAATGTTCAGGCTTAATATGGTCAAAAGCTAAAGCTTTGTAAGGCGCGGGCGGAAAAACTATAAGTGGATTCATGGAGATCGTAACAAATTATGCAATAATTCAAAGATACTTTTTACCATCGGCAATACCTACCTTTGAAGCATGGCAAAAGAGCAAATTCAGTGGGCATTAGCAGGAATGACTTGTGCAGGTTGTGCACACAGTGCACACGGCATTGCAGAGGGCACGCTTGGTATGGAAAACATTCAGGTTCGCTATGCCAGCGGCAGCTTTAAAGCTACCATAGACAACGACGTTTTGGATGTTTCTGCACTCCGAAAAAGTTTAGCTGCGGCGGGGTACGAACTCACTACGAGCTACATAAGTCCAGGTACGCGAATCAAAAATCAAAAAGAAGCGGTAGACCGTAAAAGGAATGAATTGTTTGCAGCTTCAGCGCTTGCCCTTCCTTTATTCATTGTGGGCATGATGCACCTGCATGAGAGCTGGAGTATTGTACTGCAATTTTTATTGGCCACCGCACTCAGCATGTACTTCGGAAGGAACATTCACGCGAAGGCTTTTGCACTCGCTAAAATGGGCAATACTAATATGGACACCCTAGTGAGTTTAGGCGCTTTAGTTGCCTACGGGTATTCCATTGTAGGCTGGGCTATAGGAAGGCACGAACAGGTCTATTTCGAAAGTGCCGGCTTGATAGTTTATTTTATACTTATCGGTAAGCTCTTGGAAGACCGAGGAAAGTTGTCGAACAGTAAAGCATTAAATGCCCTACTCTCCATACAGCCCAACGAAGCGGTTTTGGTGGATGCAGGTGTGCAGCGAAAGGTAACCGTTGAATCGCTGGAATTGGACCAATTGGTTTGGATTCCACCCGCACAACGCGTGCCGGTAGATGGAACGGTCGTCGAAGGCAGGAGTACCATCGATGAAAGCACATTTACCGGGGAGCCAATACCTGTGGAAAAAGCAATAGGATCAAAAGTTTGGGCCGGTACCATGAACGGCCAGGAAGGACTCCTAGTAAGGGTGAGTCATACTGGACGAAGCAGCGCTTTGGGTGGTATCATCGATGCAGTTGTAGATGCTCAGGGCACCGCTGCTCCTATTGAAGCATTAACCGATCGTATTTCTAAGGTTTTTGTTCCCCTAATTTTAGGTTTGAGTTTACTTACTGGGGTGTTGTGGCATTTTGCATTTGACTCGCAGAAGGCAATAGTATATGCCATTGATGTATTAGTCATCGCCTGTCCATGTGCACTGGGTTTAGCCACACCTTTGGCCGTCGTAGCGGCAACCGGAATAGGAAGTAAGAACGGATTGTTGATCAAAGACGCTGCAGCATTACAATTGGCGGGTAAAGTGAAATTTGCGCTCTTGGATAAAACCGGCACACTAACTTTAGGCAAACCAGTGGTTACAGCGATCGATTGGAATGATAAGGCCTTGCGTTCAATCGTTATCTCCTTAAATGAAAAGGGGTCGCATCCGCTCAATCATGCCTTAGCCGCTTACTTTGGACCTGTAGATGGACTACCTCAGGTGAAGCGATTCAATGCAGTACCGGGTAAAGGGATTCAAGGGAAGGTTGATGGACTTATGTACTACATGGGTTCGGGAAAATTTTTCACTGAAATTACAGGCACACTCCCTCCAAGCGCCCCATTCACACACACACTATGCTTTAGGGAAGACGGTCTTATCGCATTAGTATCTTTTGAAGATACACTCCACCCTGATGCGCCGCTTTTAATTCGTGAACTGCAGCAACGTGGTATTACCCCCATAATCGCATCTGGAGACGTTGAAGAAGCGGTTGTTAAAACAGCTCAAGCTTTGGGTATAGTGCAGTACCATAGTGGATTGCAACCAAACGATAAAGTAAATCTTGTACGATCCTATCAAAAGCGAGGCCGTACGTTAATGCTAGGCGACGGTATCAATGACAGTATTGCTTTAAATGCCGCTGATGTCGGTGTTTCACTAGCGCATGGGACTGCTGTCGCGCAAGAGAGTGCTGATGTGGTGTTGACGCGAGAGGGGTTACCGCAATTGGCAAACTATTTCGAATTGAGTACCCTGACCATGCAAACCATTCGAGGCAATTTATTATGGGCTTTTGGATACAATCTCTTTGCTATTCCTATTGCAGCGGGTCTCTTGGCAGCCCCACTGGGATTAGAATTAAACCCAATGATGGCGAGTATTGCCATGAGTTTTAGTAGCTTAGGCGTGGTAGTTAATTCACTGCGACTTCATAAGAAACCTTTACGATGACCCTAGATTCAAAAATCAATTGTGGCGGATGTATCGCCAAAGTACAATCGGACCTTAATGCTTTGCTCGGCGAAGGAAACTGGAGTGTCGACACTGCCTTGCCAAACAAACCATTGACATTTTCTGATGATATTGATGCAGATGATGTCCTCGATGTATTAGAAGCGCACAACATGATCGCTGAATAATGCATGTAGTGCTTCTGGCACGAAAAACCCTGTATACACAGCCGGGAGGCGATACAGTGCAAGTGGAGGAGACGGCTTCCGCACTGCGACGCTGTGGGCACAAAGCAACTATCATTACAGCGGGTCAATCGTTGCCACTTTCGGCCAATGTTCTTCATGGATTCAACCTTGGAAGACCGGCGGACCTCCTGCCCTATTTTAAGTCGTTCAAAGGCAAGAAGATTCTCAGCAGTATTTATGTCGATTACAGCCTTGCAGACCAGCAGCGTTTCCCACGGCTTTATTCACTCATGGGTAAACACGGTCTAGAATATGCAAAAACTTTAGGGCGTGGCCTAAACGGCAGTGACAGATTCCCAGGTGCGCCTTACATCGCACAAGGACAAAAATCTCATGTGCGTGCACTTCTCGGCTTAACGAACCTCTTAATCACCTCATCCAAAAGCGAGAAGCAGCGTATAGAAAGCGACTTTGGCTCACTAGATTGTCCGGTTAAAACGGTGCCACTCGGGATTAGCGCCTCGTTTCTAGAACCTTTTGAGCAGACCGAAAAACGTGAAGGTTTATTACTCTTAGGCAGATTAGAATGGCTGAAGAATCAAAAGATCATCATCGATTGGGCTACTGAGAACAACTGGCCGCTTACCGTTGTAGGCGATGCTAATGCGAACCAGAAGACCTATTACAATGATTGCCTTCACCGAGCAGGGTCGAGCGTTTCATTCCTACCCTATACCGCCGGTGATGCTCTTAAACGAATACTTCGTTCCCACCACACACTTATTATACCCTCGCACTTTGAATCTTTTTCACTGGTAGGATGGGAAGCCGCTTCGCAAGGCTTGCACGTGCTTTACAATGACGTTGCAGACATGAATGAAACCCTCGCCCCAATTGGCACCCCCATTCAGATTGAAAATAAGGCAAGTACTGTAACTGCGATTACCGCTGCCCTCAACGGAAACTTAGCGCAAAAAAAATCCCACGATCTGCTCGAGAGCAGATCGTGGGACACTATAATTCTAGAGTTGCTCGACGCATACGCGTAGTTACCTACCGGCGCGTTCCATCTCTTTCTCGTATGTCTCTTTGAACTTTTCATAGTTGTAATCAACCATGATCTTGTCGTTTTTCGAAAGTGCTTTGTAGTAATTTTTAACGATTTTCTCGCCGTCCAATTCTATAGCGATGTAGTACTTAAATTTACCGCTTGATTGTACTTGTGTGACACGATCACAAACCACGACGGAACCATTTAAGCGCTCATTAATGATCGTACGCGAGTTTTCTTCAAAACGCTCCAACACTTCTTCAACGTTGTTGACTTCCATGCTCTTCACATAGTTATCGGCCACCACTTTCATAGTACTATTGATCATGCCAGCAAGTTCTGTACGTGCATTACTCAACGCTTTTTTCTTAGCAACATTCATGTCGGCACTCTCACCGAAACTGTAGACACGGAACGTCTTTTTGTCACTTTTGAACTCTGAACAAGGCAGTACCTGTTCGATTTCACCTTTTGGTACTTTTGTTTTAGAACCACAGCTGGCTAATAAAAGTCCTGCGCTAACTAAAGCCACTAAGAGGATTCTCGCTTTCATAATTCACGGTTTTACTGTTAATTAAAATAGGTAGGTTAAGGTACGGAGTCCTTATTTGAATTATTCCAAAAGGCGTGCCAAAATCTACCACTTCCCTTTTTGGACCAATTTCTCACGTTCCGATTCAAAGAATTCCAATGCCCGTTCTACCTGTAAATCTATATTCTTAATGCGCATGGTCGAATGACAGATGGTGCGCTTGCGACCGTCGGATAGCTTCTTCCATATGCGTTCTACGACTTCATCTTGCGCACGAAGCGCTTTGAGCACTTCGGGAACCGCAACACCGAGAGGATCTGGGTCTTCAAAAATTTCAAAAGCGACCTTTTCTCCGGTCAGTAAGCCTAGATCAGCCATGTGTTTTTTACTAATCATCATGCAACGCATTCCAGGAATATGTGAGTTTAACCCGCACTGAATGTGCCCTTTTCCATTAATTTTTAATACAATCCGGGTACGGTGCTTTTGAGGAAAATCTGCAATAATAGCAGTTGAAATGCTCAATACGTTGTGCGGCATGTTGGGGAACATAGGTTCTATAAAGGCCGTACCGGTATAGAGTGATTTCATTTTACCAAGGATCTGTAAATGACGTATCCGTTAAAAACGCGGGGTCTGAAAATGTCTTTAAGAAGTCTAATAATCCCTGTTTTTGTGCTACGGACCAATTCCGACCAATACCCACAGCTTTCATATTAGGATCAAGAGTAGGTGATGGATGACCGCCCATTTCATAAAAATCAAGCACCTCAGCGAGCGTTTGAAAACGACCGTCGTGCATGTAGGGGTAACTGTATTCAACATTGCGTAACGACGGGACCTTGAACTTACCGCGGTCTGAAGGAGCTCCGGTAACCGCCTCGCGTCCGGCGCCCACAACATGCGCACTGTCTAATCCATTGTTTGTAAATTGAAGGAGTCCATGTGCACCCATTTGGTACCCTGTGGTTGCTAAACCGTGACAATGGAAACAATCGCCTTGTTCGTTATTAAAAATATCAAAACCCAATTGTTCTGAAGGCGTAAAAGTGTATGTACCCTGAATATACTGATCGAGCTTGCTACCACCACTAACCAGAGTACGAACATACTGAGCCAGTGCTTTCGCGGTATTTTGTCTTGTTATGGGGTCGTCTGTTCCAAATGCGTCTGCAAATAGCTCAACATAGGCAGGATCCTGGGCCAATTTTGCAAGTACATCCGGCCATTGCGCATGCATCTCAATAGGATTAACGATAGGGTCTTGTACCTGATCTTCTAAACTGTTTTCGCGTCCATCCCAGAAAAAGAAATCTTGCCAGGCCATGTTCGAAAGCACCATGGCATTTACTGTTCCTACAACACCATCTATACCGGTAGAATATCGAGAAGGCTCTGCAAACCCGTGTTGTTGGCTGTGGCACGAACCACAGTTTTGCGTATTATCACCTGAGAGCCTTGGGTCAAAGAACAAATGACGACCCAACTTGACGCCCTCTTCGGTGAGCGAATTATCCAGCGGTACATCCGGTGTTGGAAAATGGGAGGGGTATTCTAAAGCTAGAGGTGTAGGATTGTGCAACGGCTCTTCGGGCCCACAGCTCGCAGCTATGAACAACATGACCAATGGCACTAAAACTAACTTACTCTTCATCTTCTCTATTTGGCTCTACCGAACTAGTGTAAGCTTCGAATTTACGAATGACTTCCTGCATGTCCTCTGGTAAAACACTTTCATAGCGATGTTGTTCGCCTGTTTTCGGATGCGTAAAGCCTAAACTCTTTGCGTGCAGGGCGTGACGGGGGCAAGCTTTAAAGCAATTCATAATGAACTGCTTGTATTTTGTAAACGTCGTTCCTTTCAAAATTTTATCTCCACCGTAGCGTTCATCGTTGAACAAAGGATGGCCTAAATATTTCATATGAACGCGAATCTGGTGGGTACGCCCCGTCTCCAGTTTACAACTGACAACAGTTACATAGCCGAAGCGTTGGAGCACCTTATAATGCGTTACTGCATGTTTTCCTTCGCTTCCGTCTTCGAAAACTGCCATTTGTAATCGGTCGGATAAACTTCTACCGATGTGGCCTGTAATGGTTCCTTCATCTTCTTTGACATTGCCCCAAACGATCGCGATGTATTCGCGTTGTGTAGTACGGTCATAGAATTGCTTCGCAAGATGACTCATCGCCAATTCTGAAGCGGCCACTACCATAACACCTGTGGTGTTTTTATCCAATCTGTGAACCAGACCAGGGCGCTGCTCACCGCTCGAACCTACAGGTAAATTTTCAGCCAAATATGCTAAAGCGTGAACCAAAGTTCCGGTGTAATTTCCATGACCGGGATGACAAACTAAGCCCGCTTCTTTGTTTACGACAATAACGTGCTCATCACGGTACAATAGATCCAACGGGATGTTTTCTGGAACAATCTCTGTATCGCGCGGAGGATCTGCTAGTACTAATTCGACTGTATCCCCAGCTTTTACTTTGTAATTGCTTTTTACCGGTAAGCTGTTGACATGAATGGATCCTGCATCGGCGGCCTTTTGAATACGACTGCGGGAAGTGTCCTCTAGAAAATTGAAAAGAAATTTATCTACGCGCAGTGGATTCTGACCTTTATCGGCAGTGAAGCTGTGGTGGACATACAGTTCATCATTAGAAGTACTATCGTGCTGCTCGTCCATTAAATTTTGATCCATTTAGTATAGGTTAGAGCGCCGTTTTTAAGGGTGCGTATGAGGTACATACCTTTTGGCAAAGGAGTGATGTCCAATTCTATTCTTTCTTCGCCGTTCGCAACCAACAGCACTTGTCCATTAAGGTTTTGTATGGCAACTTCAAACTGGCCTGCCTTTTTTGACGCAACAGTTACCCAATGGCTTGATGGATTAGGATATATTTCAAATGTATCCATAGTGGGAGCTGTCACAGCCATAGTAGCCGGAGTGTAACGAAAAAATGGTCGAAGTACTAAAGTACCAGGTTCTAAAGACGGATACCAATTAAAACCATCGCCATAATACCGCGGCATGGTGTTGGGCAACGCGCGTTCTTGATCGAGACCTACATACATGGTGGTAACGGGAGAAACATCGACATAACCGATCCATACAGCTGGATAGTCGCTGATATCCACTGCAGAGTCTAAAGCGAAATGAAAAATGTCATTCCGGTCCCAATGCACCGAATGTCGGTAGATCGAATCCGTCAAATATAAAAGTGCGCCAGGTGCAGAGCCAGAATCGGCAGGCGCCCAAACGGCCAATCTAAAGGTATATACTGAATCCTCGAACCACGCGAAATTCATAGAAACGCCTTTCAATGAATCGTTTAATCCTAGGCCGCCTGTTTTGAATTTTTGAGCAACGCGCGATCCCGAAACATTCTCAATCCCATACGCGCGCTCGGCTGTACCGTCGTCAAGAGCAAGGTAATTGTCTAATTGTAGCGTTCCGTGCACCGTATCGTTTTGTCGGGTCCCTGCTGCAGAACCGTCAAACCAAACCTTCGTTGTGACCTTTGTAGGACCACCTAACGTACCTAAGGCACCGACCGGAACGGCAACGTCAAACGTTAAGTCTTGATCGTGCTGTGTCGTCGTGATTACAGGAACAGCTGTTTGCTGTTGAATGAGTATCCCATTTTCTTCCCATCGGTATTGTCCTAGGTTTAAACTCCAACCTCCTGAAGGCACAGTTCCTAATCTGCGGTAGGTGAAAGTGAGGTTGTTAGGGCGGTTGGCTAAGGTATTGCTCATACTGAGCCACCACGGCCAAGATGCGTAGGGTCCATTGCCCAAAATGAGCGGATGGGGCCGAGCAAAAGCAGGTTCAGTCACAACGGAATCGCCCGGGTTTCTGTCTTTATCTAACTGCACGTAATCTACATTCCATACATCATAAGCTCCGCCGCGTGCACCGTAGGTGGCTAATCGGAAGCGGAAACCTTTCTTTAAAAATTGGCTTCCCGTCACTGGGATCATTGCCGTTTTAAAGGCATCTGCATTACTCGTTCCTTTTTCACCCCAAACCTGTGTCCAAGTCGAATCTACAGGCGAATAAAATAAAACAACCAAACTATCTGAAGATGAGGGGGCCTCGCCTCTACCCGCGCGTTGGTATTGAAATGAAAGCCAAACATTCGTCGCACCCTGGAGATTGATGTAGTTTGAGCTTAATTGATCTGAAATACCATTTGTGGTTATGTTGCCCGGTTGATAGGGCTTTCCAAAGGCATTGCATCCGTCAAAAGTCGCTACACCAATAGAGTTTTGAAACAGTGGCATGGCATCATTGATCCAAACGTCTTGATCACTCCACAATTCCTGCGTAGGTCGATCGGAACCGTAACTAAAGTCATCAACGAAAGGGGGATTGAGTGTATCTGTTGTTTCCGTAGTGAAATGTGCCGTTGCTCCTCCGCTCAAAGGACGCGTTTGCTCAACTACTTGCGCTTGCGCAAAACTAAATGCACCTAAAAAAACAAACAGATAAAATCGCATAGTTATTGGGGTAAGGAATCTAAAGGTGTTGCTTCAGGCACGTCGGCATCAGAACGCTCTTCAGTCAGCCATAAATCGACTGAACTGCCCACGGGAACCTCAGCATCCATCTGAAATTCTGGAAACTGTCGCAATACAAACGCAGAAGAAGTATCGTTTATTTCACCATCTATTATGGTTGCCCCTAAATTCAAGCTGTAGGTCATAAGCGTTTGCTGTGCTTGGACATATGTCAGTCCTTTTAAATCGGGTAAAAACGCATTTCGATCGCTTTCGCCTCCACTCACATGTAAGACAAAATGACTCCCTGTTTGGTAAGGCGTTTGCTCTTCTGCAAGAACACCTTTTTCATCAATCACTTTCAAAACAAGGTCGTGGCTCAGGTCCGGAATGAGCACAAGACTATCTACAAAAAAACCTTTGTCCTCAAACTTACTTAATACATAGCTAAGCAGCTGGTCCTTGTAATTTGGCAAAGGATATTTTGGTAATGAAGACGGATTTGTGCTCAAAAAAAGTGTACGCCCCAACTTTACTTCTGAATAAGCCTTTGGAAAAACTTCCACTACCGCTCCTTCTTTTACACCGGGAACATAGTGCGTTGAATCGATCACTTCATAAGACAATCCTGCGGACTCCAGTGCTTCTACCGCTTCTGATAATTCCAGCAGTCGTATGTCCGGGACGACCACTGTTTTTGAATGTTGCGTTGTACTGTGCATCCACCACAACACTCCCGCAACGACCAACAGCACTCCCAAAACAGAGAAGAGCGCTGTTCTTAAAAAGGTTTTGCTAAAAAGAAAAAGTATCCACTGCTTCATGAGGTAAAGATACTTTTTATCATCCCGGAATCGAAAGCAGAGTTGCATTACATTTACAACTATGGAAAAAGGCGTTAAAACCGTAGTCGTTCTCGCAGGAGGATACTCTTCCGAGCATGAGATAAGTCTTGCCTCAGGGCAGGTGGCATTTTCTGCTTTTGAGGCAGCTGGATACCAAACTCTATTCGTAAAAGTCGACCGCTCAGGCTATTCACTTGAGGGGAAAAACGTGCGTCTTGATGAATTAGGAGCCGATTATGTCTTTAATAGTATTCACGGGTCTCCAGGAGAGGATGGACATATGTCCGGTGTATTGGAATTATTAAATATACCACACAGCACCTGCCCTACATTCCAAAGTGCATTAACCTTTAATAAAGCCCAATGCAACGCTGTCTTAAGAGATGCCGGTATCCGTGTACCGAAAGGAAGGTTATTTAATGACTTTCCAGGAATTGCTGAATTTAAGCGCTGGCGCTTTCCTTTATTTGTAAAGCCGAATTGCGCTGGATCAAGCTACGGAGTTTCTCGCGTTGAGGAGCCCGAGCAACTTGAAGCTGCCTTTCAATATGCACTTACAGAAGGTGCGCAGATTCTCGTTGAGGAAGGCATTACCGGAAAAGAAGTAGGTTGTGGTGTTTTGCGCGCAGCTTTCAATTTTGATTCCAAAAGTTTCGAATCGCCCCAAAGCAGAGCCATCGCCATCACCGAAATCGTGCCCACAGAGGGCGCCTTCTTTGATTACGAGGCTAAGTACAAGGGCAAGTCAAAGGAGATTACTCCTGCCCGAATTTCTGAGGTGCTTAGTGCAAGAATTGAGGCTATTTCTGAACGGGTTTATGATCTCTTAAACCTAAAAGGGATTGTCCGTATGGACTACATTATTGATAAAAATGACGAAGCAGTTCTCATTGAGGTCAATAGTATTCCTGGATTGAGTCCGGCGAGCATTGTTCCGCAGCAAGTGGCTTCGAGAAATTGGTCTTTAAAGGAGGTACTTAGCACACTGGCTGAAGAGCACATGGCTGCTCATAAAGAAAAGAATAGCTAACTTCGACCTATGGCACGTATCGCTCTTTTCCCTGGATCCTTTGATCCTATCACCCTCGGTCACGTAGATATTATCGAACGTGCACTGCCGCTGTTCGATGAAATTCGCATAGCCGTAGGTACAAACAGTTCGAAGAACTACCTCTTTTCTTTAGAACAAAGAATTGCTTGGATCGAGCAAACTTTTGCGAACGAGCCAAAGATTAAAGTGGTTACCTACGACGGCTTAACAGTAGATTTCGCTCAACAAGAAGGTGTGAACTTTTTATTGCGCGGCCTTCGTAATCCAGCAGATTTTGAATTCGAGAAAGCCATTGCTCAAGCCAATCGCGAGATGACTCCCGAACTAGAAACGATTTTCCTTTTAACCAGTGCGCGTTATGCGTACATCAGTTCCAGTATAGTTCGTGAAGTGTACAACTACGGCGGCGACTTTAAGAAATTTGTACCTACTTCGGTACAACCTTAGTTTTCTGTAGCTACGAAATCTAGAAAAACTTCCTCAAGACTATTGTAAGAAGGGATTTCTGTAAGACGTTGCTTAACGCGTTCCGGTGTTGCCCAGTAGACTGCGCTAATCCCTTCATCAGTTTGTGGCTTGAGTTTTTTTGAATAATCAGTTACCATAGGAAACCAAAACGTAGTCTTCAATGCAAACGCACCTTTGTGAAGGTAACAATGGAAGGTTTTAACGGCTGGCCCGGTAATTTCGCATCGCTTGACGCGGCATTCCTCCTCCACTTCTCGAACGGCACAAACAGCAATAGTTTCCCTTGGCTCTAATTTTCCTTTTGGAAGGTCTAGTTTTCCATTTCGTTCAATCACCAGTAATTGACCTTCAGTATTCCTAACCCAACCACCACCAGCGACTATATGATGATGTAACGTCAGAAAAAGAGACCAAAAGTCGTGTTCAATACCAATCTCTATCACCTGCTTTGCGGGCTCTTTATAACAGCCCTTTAACCACTTTTGGACACGTCTAGCAGTGGATAAGGTGTTGATAAACTCCGGTGCAAAAGCACCAGGGACCGCGACCAAAATGGCCTTATGAATGAAAACTTTGGTGTAATTTTGAAGCATGATACAAAACAAACAAGTTGCCCTTCAAACTGCTGAGAGCTTATTGCAAATAAAGGCCATCAAATTACAACCTGAAAATCCATTTACATGGGCTAGCGGGTGGAAAAGTCCAATTTATTGCGACAATCGGCTTACACTCAGCTTTCCAACCATTCGAAATTTCTTGAAAATCGAATTTGCGAAGCAGATAGAAGAGATCTATGGTAAGCCAGATTATATCGCCGGCGTTGCGACAGGAGCCATTGCCATAGGCATGCTCGTAGCTGAATACTTAGGCGTACCGTTTGTTTATGTTCGTGACAAAGCCAAGGGCCATGGACGTCAAAATCAGGTTGAAGGTTATTTGGAAAGTGGCGCTTCGGTGATCGTCATAGAAGATTTAATTTCTACTGGAGGTTCATCGCTAAAAGCGGTTGATGCATTAAAGGAGGCCGGTGCACGTGTCATGGGAATGCTGGCCATTTTCACCTACGATTTTGAATTGTCTAGAGCAAATTTCGAAAAGGCCGGTATTCGTCTCAATACCTTAAGCGATTACCATCATCTATTAGAGCAAGCTGTACAGCAGGGAGCTATTGTGGAGGCGCAAATCGATCTACTCAAAGAATGGCGTGAGCAACCCGATGAGTGGGGAAAATAAAGTCTAATTAGGGTCGACCCACTTTATTTCATCGATATCAAATGCTTGTAACTCCCCGCTTGCTAAACGAAGCGTTAAGCGACCGTTTTCAGCAACTGATTCTACTGTTGCATCTTTTTCGCGCTCATTAATAACATAGCGCTGGGGTGCATCTAAACCCCACAATACATTCCGATAGGCACTCTCAAGTGCTTTTGAATGGTAATCTCTTGTAAGTTCTACGGAAAACTGCTTTTGGATGCATTCAGCAAAACGCTCTGGTGTATTCTTTTCAACGACCCATTCATTTAAGAATGCTGCCCTCGGAAGGGCATCTTCTGTTCGGTCTAAATTTATTCCAATGCCAATGCTGCTGCTCTTTATCCCCCCACCTGACCAGTGGTTTTCTATCAACATTCCGCCCAATTTCTTTACTCCTATCATTAGGTCGTTCGGCCATTTAAACAACACCTCTTGAGGAAGTAGCGGCTTTAGTGCGACACAAACCCGTTGGTTTACCTCAAAACTCTCCTTTAATGGAATGGGCCATTTGACATATATGGACAATAACATACTGCTTTCCGGGGAATCGTGCCACTTTGACACCCCGCGGCCGCGGCCGTTACTTTGATGTGCGGCAAGCACAGCTGTGAATGACTTCAATTCACCTTGCTGCCGCAGCATTCGCTTTAATTCCAGCTGCGTACTATCTACTAATTTTAGCCTATAAAAGGGAAGAATTCCCGACATTGTGCCTCATTATTGATCCAAAGCCGAAGATGGCATATGTTTTGGTAATTTAAGAACAAATACACAATACATTTTAATGCATACAAAACCCGAAGCTTCGTCTGAGCTCGTCAAGAAATTTGTCGTAGAAGGACTACAGGAAATAAAAGGACAAAACATTACTGTTTTAGATCTACGAGAAATAGAAAATGCAGTCACCGATTTTTTCATCATAGCAGAAGGAAATTCGAATACTCAAGTAAATTCTTTAGCCGATAGCGTGCACAAAGTGGTACGTGAAAACGTTGGGGATAAACCATGGCACATTGAGGGACGCGATAATTCAGAATGGGTACTCATGGATTATGTCACCGTTGTGGTGCATGTCTTCCAAAAAGGTATCCGTGAGTTTTACGATTTAGAAGGCCTTTGGGGTGATGCGGAAATAACCATTATAGAAAACGATTAAGCCATATGGCAGATAATCCCAATCAAAATCAAATAGACAAACTGAAAAAACAGTTTGCGAAAAACAAAGGCACTAACGGTGACGGCAAAAAGCCCGGTACACCGAAAAAAGGTGGCAACAGATTCAATTTCTATTGGGTCTACATCATCGTCTTTGCACTTTTCATAGGTATGCAAATCTTCACCGCGATGAGTTTTAGCGCGAAAAATTCTACCTATCAGGAATTTGAACAAGCACTTGAGCTTGGCGATGTAGATCGCGTAAATATTGTGAATGAACGAAAGGTTCAAATCTTCATTAAAGAGGAAAGCTTGCGTGAAAGCGAGCGCTACGATGAGGTTAGTAAAACCAATCTCGGCAAGGATTTAAACCCTGGACCGCACTATGTCTTTGAAATGCCTTCAACTACCTTCGAAGATAGACTCAAAGACTATTATGAGATACGCGATGTCAAAGACCGTATTCCTGTTAACTACCAAACACAAGATAATTTCTTCGGTGATATCATATCGTGGGTTCTCCCGTTAGTGTTGATGGTAGCAGTTTGGATGTTCATTATGCGCAGAATGTCTGGAGGAGCAGGCGGAGGAGCCGGTGGCGGTTCTCAAATTTTCAACATCGGTAAATCGAAAGCAAAGGTATTTGATAAGGATACGGAAGTAAAAACGACATTCAACGATGTAGCCGGAATGACTGGCGCGAAAGAAGAGGTCTTAGAGGTCGTAGACTTCTTAAAAAACCCAAAGAAATATACAGACCTTGGTGGTCGCATACCAAAGGGTGTAATGCTTTCGGGCCCTCCCGGAACAGGTAAAACCTTGCTTGCAAAGGCGGTAGCAGGTGAAGCCAAAGTCCCGTTTTTCTCTCTCTCTGGTTCGGATTTTGTAGAGATGTTTGTAGGTGTAGGTGCTTCACGTGTTCGAGACCTTTTCAAACAAGCAAAAGAGAAATCACCTTGTATCATCTTCATTGATGAGATTGATGCGATTGGTAGAGCCAGAGGAAAAAACAACTTCTCTGGAGGCAATGATGAACGTGAAAACACGTTGAACCAATTACTCACCGAAATGGACGGCTTTGGCACCAATGAGCACGTGATTGTCATGGCCGCCACCAACCGAGCAGATATTCTGGACCGCGCCTTAATGCGTGCGGGTCGTTTTGACCGCATTATCTACGTTGATCTACCTGAGTTAACGGAAAGAGAAGCCATTTTCGATGTACACCTCAAGGGGATTAAAACGGACGACAGTGTGGATGTCGCACTCTTAAGTAAACAAACCCCTGGGTTCTCAGGTGCAGATATCGCTAATGTTTGTAATGAGGCTGCGCTTATTGCCGCACGCAAGGAGCACAAAGTTGTAGGAAAGCAAGATTTTCTAGATGCCGTTGATCGCATCGTAGGTGGACTTGAAAAGAAAACAAAAATCATAACCGAAGCAGAGAAGAAAGTCATCGCCTACCATGAGGCAGGACATGCCGCCACGTCTTGGTTGCTCGAACACGCAGCACCTTTGGTAAAAGTAACTATCGTTCCGCGCGGCCGCTCTCTAGGCGCAGCTTGGTACCTTCCTGAAGAACGTCAAATCACTACAGCCGAGCAAATGTTGGACGAAATGTGTGCCACCATGGGTGGACGCGCAGCAGAGAAAGTCATCTTTAACAAAATTTCTACGGGTGCCCTGAGTGATCTAGAAAAGGTGACGAAACAAGCGCGGGCAATGGTTACAGTTTATGGATTAAATGATGTGCTCGGCAACGTTACCTACTATGATAGTCAAGGTCAAAATGAATACGCAATGGATAAACCGTATTCAGAACAAACTGCTGAAACCATTGATCAGGAAATAAGCAAGATCATAGAAAAGCAATACGTGCGTGCCATTGAGATGCTGGAAAACAATCGTGAAAAATTGGACCAGCTGGCAAACCTATTGCTTGAAAAAGAAGTCATCTTCAAAGAAAATGTACAGGAAATCTTCGGAAAACGTCCATGGGACAAAGAAGAAGAAAAGAAGGAGGAAAAAGCTGAGGCATCTCCCGCTGCAGCTACTGCCGGATCCACTACTGAAGCCGAAGCGCTCACCGCTGATCAGGTGATGACCGAAGAGTCTACAGAGGATACTAACAACGTTCCCATTGAAGAAGTAGCGAACACCTCAAATGATAACGCTGCAGCGAAGGAAGAATAAGCCTTTAGCCTAATTTGAAACTTTAGAACCGCGGCCCGTTGGGCCGCGGTTTTTTGTTAATAGCTACGGGGCGCGAACGGTCGTATTTAGTCTACACGTATTATTTTTGATAAAACGTCTCTCGCACTATGGCAAAATCCTCTGGATTTCTTTCGAAGCTTAAAACTAGCCTTCTCGGTAATAGCGAGAAGACTGAAGAAAGTACTGCAGGAAAGTTTGCACCTAAGAAAGAGGAACCCTTAGATGTGAAGTTCGTCCAAACCTTTACGGAAGGCGGTGGCAATTTCATGTATTGCACGAGCTTACAAGAAGCCGTTCATTCTTTGGAACAATACGCAGACGATTACCAATGGCGTGGTGTTTATATTTCAAGCCCTACAATCGCAGATTGGAGCAACCATACAAAATTGGATACCACCTTTGAGAACGACGGTCAGTTTCCCGCTGTGCTAAGCACCTGTGAGGCACTCATTGCATTTAATGGGGGTATTATGATCCATTCCCACCACACAGGTGGCAGAAAATTAGGTGATCTTCCCCAACATCATGTCCTGATTGCGTACACCTCTCAAATCGTACCAAATCTTAGAGACGGTTTGACTGCAATTAATCAAAAATACCGTGACAATAGACCCTCGAATATTGCAGTAATCCGTGCACCACACGATCAAGCGGTAGAATTGGCATCTGCAGATCCAAACAAAGGAAGAACGGTCTTTTTAATTTTGATTGAAGACGAAGCCTAATGGGAAAGCGCGCATTCTTTGGAGGGGTATATGCCTTAGTCCTCATTGGAACTTTTGGCTACAGTGACTTCGGACCCTACTTATTAGCGGTATTTACTGCACTTCTTCTAAATGAAGTTGGGCGAATTTTAGACGTCCAAAGCCGGTTCCCTTTGCTTGCGTTTACGACCATCGCCTTAGTTCTTGGGTCATTTTTCGGATGGGGCGGCCCTGTAGAACTCATATCTTCCACTCTTTTTATAGGTGTACTTCTTGCATTATCATTGCTGCGCTCACAACGTCCCGCACATGAAATGCGCCGGGGTCTATTTGCGTTAGCCTACCTATGGTTGCCTATGGTGTATCTCATTCAAATCTCTGAAGATTTCCCGTGGCTCATTCTTTTCATCTTCATTATGATCTGGTCCAGCGACACCTTCGCTTATCTTGCCGGTCGACAATTCGGTAAACGTCCTTTGGCTCCAAAACTGTCACCGAAAAAAACGATTGAGGGATTTATTGGCGGTATTATTGGAACCTTAATTGTCGGTGTGGTAGTGAACCATTATATCGGCTGGACCTCAGCTGCTGTAGCGCTATCTCTCGCGCTAACAGTAGCAATCACTGCTCCTTTTGGAGACCTCATAGCCTCCTCATTAAAACGTGAAGCAGATATCAAAGATTCAGGCGTATTTTTACCTGGGCATGGAGGAGCTTTAGATCGCCTCGATAGTTTTATAACTGCCGCACCTGTGGCCGCTTTAGTTTATCATTACATACAACTCATATGACAATCCATAAAGAAGGAAAAGGAACGCTTACAGTTTCATTTGTCGTGCTCTTTATTATCAATGCACTGATTCAATATTTGACAGATATACAATGGCTACACATCGCAACACTAGCCGTTAGTGTCGTGCTCTATGCTGTTGTACTTCAATTTTTTCGCAATCCTAAGCGCACGGTTACGTTAAATCCTGATGCCATTATCTGCCCCGCAGACGGTAAAGTGGTGACCATTGAAGAGGTCTTTGAGGATGAAATCCTAAAAGACAAACGCATACAAGTATCCATCTTTATGTCGCCCTTCAATGTTCATGTCAATCGCTATCCATTGGGTGGTAGAGTAGCAGAAGCCATACATCACGAAGGTAAGTTCCTCGTTGCATGGCACCCTAAAAGCTCTACGCTGAACGAACGTACAACCGTCACGATAGATAATGACCGATGGGGAAAAGTACTGTTTCGCCAAATCGCCGGTGCTGTTGCACGCCGTATCGTAATGTATTCAAAGCCCGGTAATCTCGCTCTTCAAGGTTCAGAATACGGCTTTATCAAATTTGGCTCACGTGTAGACTTATTTCTGCCTTTAGACAGCGAAATCCTTGTAAAAGAGGGTGATGTAGTCAAAGGTGGTATTACCGAATTGGCAAAACGCCCCTAGGCCTCAAAGAAGGCTTAAACGAGTAAGTTTTTAGTCCAATCCAGGACCAATTTGAATTGATCCTCACGATTCATCGTACTGTTGTCTAAAGTACGTGCATCCACAGCTGCTATGAGCGGAGAATCTGAACGTTCCATATCCGCTTTATCCCGTGACTTTAGATTTTCGAGTACCTCTTGAAATGAAACGTTTTGTCCTTTGAGGTCCAATTCTGCTTTACGACGCTCGGCCCGAACATCGTCCGATGCGGTCATGAAAATCTTTAACTCTGCGTTTGGGAAAACTACGGTTCCAATATCGCGACCGTCCATAACAACACCGCCATTGCGACCCATTGCCTGCTGTAAGGCAACCAGGTGACGTCGTACTTCAGATAGTTTAGCAACATGAGATACAACGTGACTCACGGCCATTTCTCGAATTTCTTCTTCTACGCGCTGACCATTCAAAAATGTTGCATTCACACCAGCCGCATCCAATTCAAAAGTAATCAGCACCTGGTCCAGTGTACTTTCAATCGCGGTGGCATCGCATCCGTTTTCTTTACTTACCCAGCCCTTTCGCAAAGCGAACAAAGCGACTGCTCGGTACATCGCGCCAGAATCTACATAGACGTAACCCATGGATTTTGCAAGTGCCTTTGCAAGGGTACTTTTTCCAGTCGAACTGTGTCCATCTATGGCAATGGTGAGCGGCTTGGTCATGAAGGAATAATTATAAATTCAAATTTAAAGATAGGGTATTCATTCGCCCGGCTACACTGCGCAATTCATTAGCAAAGTGCAACTGGAATTTTGAAAAATAGATCGATGCACCCAGTGTAAAGCCACCGCTTGTTCTACGGTCTGATAAGGCCATCTCAAATTGTCGTCTAAAGCTATATCCCGCCATAAAATGCAAGCGTTGTGTGGGCAAAAATTCTAAAGATCCATTTAAGTGACGTAGGCCAAGATTCAATAACGATTGTCCACCCTGCGTCGTCTGGCCCGTAACGGGATCCACCGTCACAAGATTAGGATCGTCGTAGCCCAAATTAGGGCGGTTCAGCTGATCTACTACTAAAGCCCAACGAAAGGGAGCATACTCCAATTTTTGTCCAAAAGCGACCAATAAGTTTAAAGGAAGTGCCTCTCTAGTTCCAGCAAATGTAGACAATTGTCTACCCGTATTTTTTAAAAGTACGGCAACATCTAACCCACTCTCTAAACGCGTCATTGCCTGAAAATCCAATGCTAATGCCCAGCTCTGATAACTTTCGTAGGTTCCGTTGACTAATTTCCCAGTCATCCCAAAGCGCCAGTTACGCCATTCAGCGAGCGGCGTTCCTAGCGACAAAGCAATATCTCCGGCATAAAAGACACCTAGGTTATTCCCCCAAACATCTGTAGCGGTAAACTCGCCATACTGTATGGTTTGGGCGGCTGCAATAACCGGGTGTCCTTTTATCTTAAAACCGTAACTACCCTGAAGTAACTGAATGCCTTCCCCAAGCGAACCTCCACTCATTTCGAGTTGAAACAAAGTGCTGTCGTTTAATAAAAGAGGATTTTGAACGGAAAAAGCGCCCACAGGTCCAGGGTTAATATATGAAGTGTTGCCCATGGCAGAGCTTCCGGCGAAAACACTCCTATCGAGAAAAGAGAACACACCCGATCCTCCGCTTTGCGCAAGGGCCAGCGAACTCCATAATACCGTTATGGCAAGGGCTCTTATCAAGATTTTTTAACTTCCACAGGCACTAGCTTCTTCGCATTTTTCACCTTTTGGTCTAAGATAGCTAAATCCAAAACTTCTTGCATTTCTCCTACATAATGGAAGGTCATGCCTTTTAAATAGTGGGACTCGATTTCCTCAATGTCCTTACGGTTCTTATCACAAAGAATGATCGTAGTAATCTTTGCGCGCTTTGCCGCTAAGATTTTTTCCTTTATTCCCCCTACAGGCAACACCTTACCGCGAAGCGTAATTTCTCCAGTCATTGCCAGTTTTGCGGCTACACGTTTCTGTGTGAATAAGCTCGTCAATGCCGTAAGTAAGGTGATCCCAGCTGACGGACCGTCTTTAGGAATGGCACCTTGAGGTACGTGAATGTTTATATCATACGATGTAAAAAGTTTAGTATCGATACCTAATTCTTCGGCATTACTCTTTAAATATGCCAGTGCAATAGTCGCACTCTCCTTCATCACATCGCCTAGATTCCCTGTAACAATTACTTTTCCGCTACCTCTACTTATAGAGCTTTCAATAAATAAAATATCACCACCTACAGGCGTCCAAGCCAGCCCAGTGACCACACCAGCATGATGGTTGCCTTCATAACTATCTCGCTCTCTAGCAGGGCCAAGTACAGTACCTATATTGTCTTTCTCTATCTTGACGACTTCGGCATCGCCCATTGCGATATCCTTAGCAGAATGACGAATGAGTTTTGCCACTTTTTTGTCTAACGAACGCACACCACTTTCGCGAGTATAGCCTTCGACCACAGCTTTCAGCTCTGGCTTTCCAATACTGAACTGTTCTGTAGTCAAACCATGATTTGAAAGCTGCTTCGGTACTAAATGGCGTTTTGCAATCTCAACTTTTTCGTCCGTCGTATAGCCTGATACATCAATGATCTCCATACGATCTAACAACGCTGGCTGAATAGCACCTAGGTTATTCGCAGTGGCGATAAAAAACACCTTACTAAGGTCGTATCCCATTTCCAAATAGTTGTCGTAGAAACTATTGTTCTGTTCTGGATCGAGTACTTCTAACATCGACGATGACGGATCACCACCTACCCCGTAGCTTAATTTATCAATCTCGTCTAATATGAATACAGGATCATTTGAACCTGCCTTTTTCATATTCTGTAATACACGACCCGGCATTGCTCCTATATACGTTTTTCGGTGTCCGCGAATTTCTGCTTCATCACGAAGCCCTCCTAAAGACATGCGCACGTAAGGACGACCTAAGGCCTCCGCTATGGACTTACCTAATGAGGTTTTACCTACCCCTGGAGGCCCCGCCAAACAAAGAATAGGGCTCTTCATGTCTCCCTTAAGCTTGAGAACAGCAAGGTGTTCTAAAATGCGCTCTTTCACTTTTTCTAGACCATAATGATCGTTATCAAGCGCCTTTTGAGCCGTTTTCAGATTTATACTTGAATCACCCTTGCTCTCGAAAGGTAAATCCAGCATGAACTCTAAATAGTTGCGCTGGATGGCAAATTCCGGCATCTGCGGGTTCAATCGTTGCAACTTACGCAACTCCTTCTCAAAGTGTTCCGCCGTCTTATCGTCCCAAGTTTTTCCTTTTGACTTTTGGCGCATTTCTTCGATATCACCCTCACTACTATTTCCACCTAATTCTTCTTGAATGGTTTTCATTTGTTGGTGCAAGAAATATTCACGCTGCTGCTGATCGAATTCGTGCTTTACTTTATCGTGAATTTCATTTTTCACCTCAAGCATTTTCAATTCGAGATTCAATCCCTCCAGCACCTTCACTGCCCGATCTTTCAACGAATCTAGCTCCAAAACCTCTTGCTTTTTCTCGAGATTCATGCTACTGTTCGATGCGATAAAATTGAGTAAGAACGTATTACTCTTGATGTTATCTAATGCAGCTTGCGCTTCACTAGGAATGTGCGGACTCTCTTGAATCAATCTAGCCGCAATATCCTTTATAGAGTCCATAAGCACTGTGAATTCAGCATCATCGTCAGCTGGAACGAACTCCGGCAGGAATTCAACCCTCGCCATATTGTAAGGCTCGGTCTCAACCCAATCCAAAATTCTAAAGCGTTTTTTGCCCTGTATGATGATCGTTGTATTGCCATCGGGCATTTTAAAACTTTTCACGATCTGGGCTAAAGTTCCAGTCGGGAATACCTCAGCTTGACCAGGGTCTTCAGTATCGCTGTCGCGCTGTGCAATCATCCCAACGAATTTCTGGTCTTCTTTGATATTCTTAATCAATCGAAGACTTTTATCACGACCAGCGGTAATGGGAGCAACGACACCCGGAAATATCACTGTATTTCGCAGCGGAAGTATCGGAAGCAACTCTGGAAGCTGGTCATCTTGAATTTCAACCTCTTCATCAGAAGTCATTAAAGGAATAAATTCCGTGCTTTCGCTAATGATATCGCTAAGTGACAATGTGTCCATATTCATTCAAATCAATTAAGGGTTTGCCTTAAATTCTGCGTCATGCTGTCACTTAAGGTCAAAAAAGGGCCACTCTTTTGGAGGGCCCTATATATGGTTCAAAGGCTGTGCCGAACTTATTGCTCGAAGAAACCTAAACTCATTCCGAATTTAAATGTAATGCTTCCATCGAGTGCATTGCGCTCTGCAGGATTCGCATCTAAATATTCTGCGGTGTAATTAAAACCTTCCACGTTAGAAACGCCAAATCCATTATAATAGATACCCAGGTTGTAAAAACTTTTCAGCGATCTACGAATTCTCCAACCAAAACCAACGGCATAGGTATAGGTATGACCGGTTCCCGGATACAATGCTATTTCCTCAGGGTACTGCGCATTCGTATTTAGATGGGGCTGGTAGGTTAATGCACCTACCCCAACATGAATGAATGGTGTATGGTGATTGCGTTGATTGTATTTTCCGAACGGAATAAAATGCACATTCGTAAACACATTAACATTTAAAAGATCCGTATCAACCTGATAATCGCGAGTTGCGTTACCGTGAAGATTATCATGGCTATATATACTTCCGTAGTTTACATCTGCACCTATACTGAGTAAACTGTTGAAATTGTATTTTAATTGCGTTCCTAATCCAAAACGAGCTTCTTGAGTCAATGCACCCAAACTTCCTCCGTTTACATCACCGAGGTAATTTTGCGTCATCGCATATCCACCTAATTCCAAAAAGGCAGTTGTTCGCTGTGCTGTTGCACTTAAAGTAGTTCCTACTATTGCCGCCACAAGGGCGATGTATTTTATATTCTTCATAATCATTGTGAATCCCTCAAAAATACCAATTTATTATCGTCAAACGTATGCATTCGGTACCCCATTTCTTGGAAGGATGTTAACGAGCTCATTTCTTTAATATTGTTTTCTAAACACCAGCGCACGAAAGCACCTCGCGCCTGCTTACTAAAGGCTGAAACCGATTTGATTTGATCGTTTTTCAGTTGCTTAAAATCAACGTGAACATACGGTCGTTCGATATTCTTCCAATCAATCGCCTTACTATATTCGCCGCTGCAGGCATCAATTACGAAAGGAGCATCTAGAGCATTAACCCATTGTGTTAAAACGGGACGCCACAAACTATACAGATTTCTATGCGGGGTTACTTCCAATCGAGATTGCATTTCCAAACGGTAGGGAGCGATGTGCATATTAGCACTTACCACTCCGTATAATGCACTCAATATATACAACGATTGCTGTGCGTTTAAATTTCCCTCCGGTGATAATTCCGCTGTATTTAGAAATTTAAACGCCTCTCCTGTATATGCCATAAGTCCACGCAATCCAGCTTTGGGGTTCGTGTAAGACTTAAGATCGTTACCCCACATTGCAGCGACTTCAGTCCATAAAGCATCGCTTACTTTGAATAATTTTTTAGCTGCTTCCGGTTTCAATCCTTGTATTGATGTGACCACCTTCGCAGTAATTTCTGGAAATGCACAAAGTCCTGTTACTTTTGACGCGACTTCTCTATTACGGCTCATTCCTTTAGAGGGTGAAAGAAGAATCAATGGGTTATTCATAGGATAAAAATAAGGCGTGACCTACCTTTAAGCTCACAGGCACGGCTTTTGTTTTATACAACGCGATGGAAAAAATGAAAAAATTTGGTTTGATAATATGCACTATGCTACTCTTGAGCGCGTGTAAAGGTGCGAAATACTATTACAAATCGGGGAAGAAGTACGCGCAGGCGAGCATGCTGAAAGAAAGTGTAACGTCCTACAAAAAAGCCATTGACCGTAAGCCCAATAAAGTCAAATACCGTATTGCCATGGAGGAGACCGGTAGTGCTCTCTTAGAAGAATTGTACACAAATTATCGATTCGCCGATGGAAACGACAGCGCCTCTATTTACAAGTTTCGTGATGCAGAAAAATGGAGGAACTACTTAGCCTCCTATATGAGTACCAGCCGCTATGAAGGATTTTATGACCGCGACTACAGCGATCAATTGGGCCGTTTCCTCGGACAGAAATATGAACGCTCGAATAAATGGATTCGAACACGTCAATACGACCGTGCTCAAAAAAATCTGATTGAAATAAAAGAATTAGACCCCGATTATAAAGATGTGAAAGCACTCTTAGAGTTTGCTGAGGTTGAACCTATATATGTTTCAGCGCTTGAACTTTTAGAAAAAGCTGAGTATCGAAACGCGTATGAATTGCTTCAACCAACCTTAAAAAAGTATCCAAAGCAAAACCTCTTACGTAAACTAGAAGAGCAAGCTATTGAGCGTGGGAAATATCGATTAGGCATCATTTCCGATCCAAATATTACCGGTAGTGAAGCAACCATGTCCGCCGCCCTACAGAGCGCAGTTATTTCACTAATACAACGTGAAAAAGATCCGTTTCTAGAACTCCTTGATCGAACAAATTTTGATTTACTGCAGCAAGAGCAAGAAGCAATCATTAATGGCACTACCAACGAGGCAGCTGTGACAAAAGAACTATTGGCTGCCGACGGGTATCTCAAAGTCATCATCACCCATGCCCATGAGGAAGAAGGAAGACTCTTTCAAGAAACCAAAAAGGGATGGGAAAAATATTACGTTACTGAGAAAAACGAAGAGGGAGAAGAAATCAAGAAAGCAAAATATAAGAAGGTGACCTACATAGAATATCATAAACGAAACGAAGCCGGTTATGATATGCAAGTCGCTCTAGTTGAAAGAGCAACGTCTAAAATTTTATGGACAGAATCTTACCATCAAGATTTTAGCGACGAAGTTCATTACGTCCAGTATTCCGGATCAGGAAACTTATACTCAGGCAGTTGGCGTTACCAATACAAAGCGCACCCTAGTGACCGAAGGTCTAATGATAGCGGACAGCTCAACCGGTTACGCAAAGGAAACAAACGCGTAAAAAGCACATCATCAATGAGGAAAGATGCTGTTGGAATACTTGCAAAAAAAGCTGCAGATTACGTCCTCGCTCAAAAGTTAATACGCGAATGAGAAACCTAACCATACTCTTCATTACACTTCTGCTTTGGGGTTGTGGTACAAAGAAGAATGCGCCGCCGTCCTGGATTTCGGGAAAGCCTATTGACGCCAATGGGGTCTTTGTATATGGAATGGGCAATAGCTTCATTAATCCAAACGTACCTTATCAGCAAGCTGCACGTTCGAATGCACTAGCTGATCTGGCACAAGAAGTTCAAAGCGAGATTTACGACGAATCGAAGTGGTTGCAAAAAGAAGATGCCGGCGGTTTCAATAGCGCCTTTGAATCGAACACGACATCTACCTCATCTCTTCGATTGGATGATTATGAATTGGTTGAAACGTATGCCGATGAATATCGTTTCTATACCCTTTACAGACTCGATCTTGAATCCTTCCTGCGCAAAAAAGCAATTCAAGATGCGGCGGCCATGGACTGGATCAATACGAAAATCTCTGAGGCACAAAATCCAAGCCTTTCAGCTTCGCCTCGCTTAAGCGCTCTTGTTGACGCTTTAGACAAAGCCCACGACTTTCAATTGTTTGGCGACATCCGTTACAGAACAAAATTAAATGCAAGCGCCACCGAGGCTTTGCGGTCGATTGAAAAAATGGTTAGAGCGATCGATTGGCTTCCTGAAAAGTCCGCTTATTTAGGTTTGCCATTAACGTTTCGTACACAATACGAACAGCCTAAACAAAGTCAAGAACAGATTCCGCTCACCCTTTCTTCGAGCTCGGGACAATTTATACTTCAAGAACAAAGCATCCAATGCATACACACAGGCTTTGAAACTCGCGTCACTCTCGACTTTACATGGGACTGGGATCGTATTCAAACTGCCCATACGGCTACAAAAAGTTGGCTACAAAACAAAAGCCAATGGGGAGAATCAATCGTGGTTAACTTTCAAAAGCCAACAGTATTTATTGCAAGTACTGGAGCTGATGAATTGGTCAATGAGCTAGAAAAAAGTTTATCTAAAGACTTTCTTTTAGGTGATCGTAAAACGGCACAACTGATTCTAGAATGCGACGGACATCTAGCTTCAGAAACTGCAGGAGTTGGGCAGGTACGTAATTCATTAGTGCGCCACAAAGTGCGCATAGAGGCCCAATTTTCACTTTCGTCCACAGAAAACAACTCCATGCTTTGGAACAGTACAACGATCTCCGGAACGGCCATTTCTGCTTCACAAGAAACGGCCTTAAACAGTGCGAAATCTGAATTTATGGACGATTTCAACTACCTCCTCCTACCGCAACTACTTCGAAGTTTAGACTTTTAAATTATACTATGCGCGCATAGTATAATTTAGTATATTGGATACGTCATTAGAAGTATGAAACCAC
>Ga0206677_10000847_pt1 | contig 29179 bp, 16 predicted proteins | sample M130m12015metaG_FD_155475 | JGI IMG/M metagenome (GOLD analysis project Ga0206677, IMG submission 155475) | Ammonia-oxidizing marine archaeal communities from Monterey Bay, California, United States - M1 30m 12015 | ecosystem: Environmental > Aquatic > Marine > Intertidal zone | place: USA...
GCGGATTTTCTGGGCTAAAACCGGTTGGCGGCCCGAGGATATGGCCGCAAGATATCCTCAACAAAAAACCAATTTAGAGCAGTTTGAGAAATACAACCGGCAGTTGAGTGTCTCTTCGAATCTAGTTGTTTTTGTCCAGTACTTACTTGTTTCGGGACTCTATTTTTGGACCTCATTACATTTGTTGGAAGGGTCCTATTGGCTAATATTTGGCACAACAATTGTCCAGATAATAACCGTGGTGGTTATTGGTATGGTGCTAGATGGTGGTGGGCATGTGAGAATTATGGAAGCTATACGTCTATGTGTGACTCTGGTTATTATCTTCAGTCTTTTCAAGACAGCTTTGATTAGCAGTGCTCTATTCAATACTGGGTTACTTTACTTGTGCGTCAGCAACTTGATGATGTGGTTTGTGATCTTGCGCGAAGATGCTATCCAGCCAAAGGTCGATGATGGACTAAATGCCTAACCTCGAAGCCTACTCCTTGCTGTTTAGAGTTTGCTAGGGAGCCGCCTGTAAGGCCTATAGAAGAGGGAAATAGACTTGACTTGCTGTCGGCCGATCCCTATTATGCGGCTTCCTTTTTTGGGGCCTTAGCTCAGCTGGGAGAGCGCAACACTGGCAGTGTTGAGGTCAGCGGTTCGATCCCGCTAGGCTCCACCAAATAGTACTCCGACAACATCCCAAGTTGTCCCAAAGCCCGCTTCTAGCGGGCTTTTTCGTTTATACTCGATCCCAACTGATACTATTAGATACCCCTAAAACCAAAAGATATGGGGGTATATTGGGGGGTATAAATTGAAAATCGTATTTATTAGCCCAATATATACCCCCAGAGGTGGATATTATGGCGCTAACCGACGTTAAAGTTAAGCACGCTAACGCGAAGGAAAAAGACTACAAGCTCAGTGATAGCAAGGGTTTATACCTGCTCGTCACTAAGACTGGATCTAAGTACTGGCGCCTAAAGTACCGCTTTCTCAGTAAGGAGAAGGTTTTGGCCTTGGGGGTATATCCAACTGTTACCTTAAAGCAGGCTCGTAAGGCTTCCGAACTTGCCAAGGAGCAACTTGAGCAAGGCATAGACCCTTCACAAGCTCGCAAAGCCAAGAAAGCTGAGCTCACTGAGGCGCAGTCGAACAACCTAGAAAACCTCACCCGTGAATGGCACCTACAACAAACCAAAAAATGGTCTCAGAGCTATAGTGAAAAAGTGCTTCGTTCGGTTGAGCGTGACTTGTTCCCTTACCTGGGCACCTTACCGCTAGATCAGATTTCACCGCCTCAGCTCCTTGCCGTATTGCGCCGCGTTGAAAGCCGTGGAGCCACAGAGAGCGCACACAGGCTAAAGCAGACAGTAGGGCAGATGTTTCGCTTTGCTGTTGCTACAGGGCGCGCACAGCGAGATATAACACCGGATCTCAAGGGCGCACTGGCAACTCACAAGAAACAGCATTTCCCCAATCATCTTACTAACAGTGATTCAGCTTGTAAGCACCGTGTTTACAAGCAATAAACCCGAATATATCAATTAAACGGTGCGGTAGACCAATATGGCCATTTAAAGCCCCAAAGTGAGTTTTTCATAAAAAATGACTATTACAATAATGAATAAAGTATGACCCAAGAAACCACAGTAAAAAGCGTCCTTCTAGATTTACCTCGACCGCGTTTAGGTGAAGTTGCGCGTCTCAATGGCGTGGCGTTGCCCGATAAGTCGCGGGAGGATCAAGTAGATCATCTGCTTAACACCATTGATCTTCAGTTTGGAACCTTACTGGGGCGCCTAACACGTGAAGAGCTTCGTCGGTCTTGCCGTACACATGGCTTGGATGACTCTGCGCGTTCTCGTAAAGGGCTTGCTGATACATTGGTGGATGCCTTTGGTGGTGATCATGACGTTAATGAGGTTAGGGGGATCTTTGCGGTTAGCCGGGTTGATCGAGATGCGCCGGAGGCAGGTGATGTTATACGTCTTCGCCATAGGCAGTGGTTGGTTGAGGATGTAGTTCCGCCGCCTGAGTCTAACCACCTAACCTTAGTAAAGGCAGTTTGTTTAGATGACGATAACCAAGGCGAACCCCTTGAAGTACTTTGGGAGATGGAACTCGGTGCTCAGGTCGTTGATCAAAAAATGGGTGGTCTGGGTGACGGTATTGATGAGCCGCGTTTTTTTGCTGCTTATCTGCATGCGTTAAAGTGGAATTCGGTAACCGCAACCGATAAGAACTTGTTCCAGGCACCTTTTCGTGCTGGCATTATGCTACAAGCCCACCAGCTGGAACCGTTGCGTCGGGCTTTGTCTTTACCGCGCGCCAATCTGTTTATTGCCGATGATGTCGGTTTGGGTAAAACCATTGAGGCGGGTTTGGTGCTGCAGGAGTTGCTGCTTCGTCAGCGGGTCGAGTTTGTTCTCGTGGCTTGCCCTGCATCTGTGTGTCTTCAGTGGCGTGATGAAATGTCAAAACGCTTCGGTTTGAATTTTGAGGTGATGAACCGAGCCTTTGTTGATCGTCGTCGAAGGGAGCGTGGGTTTGGCGTCAACCCTTGGAGTACGCATAATCGATTTATCATTTCTCATGATTTACTGCGTCGCCCAGAATACCGTGAGCCACTGTTAAATACTCTTGGTGACAGGGCTAAACGCAGTTTATTGGTATTGGATGAGGCTCATGTCGCCGCGCCCGCGTCGGCCGGTAAGTACGCGACGGATTCTAATATCACCAAAGTTATTCGCGATGTTGCCCCGCGTTTTGAAAATCGTCTGTTTCTCAGTGCAACACCTCACAACGGGCACTCCAACAGCTTTGCTTCCCTGTTAGAAATTCTAGATCCACAACGTTTTACCCGTGGAGTGGCGGTCACTGATGCCAAGCAACGCGATGCCGTCATGGTTCGCCGCTTAAAAGAAGATTTGAGAGTACTTGATCGCGGTGCTTATCCGCTGCGTAAACTGGTACGCCATAGCCTTAAGCATGATGGCAGTCAGTGGGCCAGTACCATGACTGTGGGTGATAGTGTTGGCGCTACTTTAGACATCGGCGGCGGCAGTCCTTTCGAGCTTGAACTCGCGGCTCAATTGAGTGAATACACAGAGCTGAGAAAAGAGGTGGGCAAAGGCGGTCGTTTAGCTTTGGTTAATTTACAAAAGCGATTATTAAGCGGAGTCGCCGCGTTTACCAAAACCCTTAAAAAACACGAGAAGGGAAAAAGCGGTGTCACGGCATTAAAAGATGCTGCTAACCAAGAAAAGCTAGAGCACGATGACCTCTACGGCGATGAGTCAGATGATGACAGTGAAGAACTCGAGGCAGTGGCCACAGCGTCAGCATTGCTGGCTCCAGCGAGCGGCCAAGCGTTAAAACTTCTAAAGGGCCTAAGCACACTGGCGCAACAACACCAAAATGAAGCCGATGCTAAAATTTTGGCTTTCCTTTCCTGGGTGCAGCAAGAGCAGTGCGCAGCAGCAGGACTCAACCCTGATGATAACGCCTCAAAAAAATGGACCGGCAAGCGTGTCATTATCTTTACTGAGTCAATGGATACCAAAGCCTATATTAAACGGCAGTTAGATCGTGCTTTGTCCCATACAGATGATGGCCACCGGCGCGTTATGGAGTTTCATGGCGGCCTAGGGGATGATAAGCGTGCTGACATTCAGCGGGCGTTCAATAGCCCTCCGGATGAACACCCTGTAAGGATTTTGATTGCTACCGATGCCGCTAGGGAAGGGGTTAACTTACAAGGGCACTGTGCGGATCTTTTCCATTACGATGTGCCGTGGAACCCGGCCCGCATGGAGCAGCGTAATGGTCGTATTGATCGTACATTACAGAGTGAGCCAGAAGTACGCTGTCACTATTTTGTCTATGCCGACAGAGAAGAAGATATTGTTCTCGATAAACTTGTACAAAAAGTCGATACCATTCAGCGCGAGCTAGGTTCATTGAGTGCCGTTATTATGGGGCGCATTGAATCGCAGCTAGAAAAGCAAGGCATCGTCGCAAGTACGGCTAATGATATTGATGAAACAGAACAAGAGAAAAGCCAGCAAGCCATTTCAGCAGAAGAATTAGAGCAATCGCGCGCCACACGGCAGCAGCTTGCACAGCAACTCGAACAGCTTGACGGTATTCTTGATCGTTCTGAAAAAATAACCTCTTTTGATCCCAAATTATTACGCGACGCAATTGATGCGGGCTTGGAACTCAGTGGAGCAGCTCCCTTGCAATCGGCGCCTAATGCGGTGCCAGGTGCACAAGCATTTACACTGCCCGAGCTGCCAGAATCATGGGCCGGTACGGTAGATAGCCTGAGAGTACCCCGAGGGCGTGATGAGTATTTTACCGATTGGCGCGCCAAGCCACCCTTGCCGGTGTTGTTCGAGCCGCCGCCAAAAATGAATAGTGCAGCGGCGCAGCTGCATCTTTCGCATCCCTTTGTAAAACGGATATTCAGTCGCTTTTTATCGCAGGGCTATTCTGCCCATGATCTCAATCGAGTCACTATTGTGCGCAGCAATGATAAGTTAGTCCGAGTCATTGCTTTTGGTCGTTTGTCATTGTTTGGTCGTGGTGCTGCGCGTTTGCATGATCAGTTAGTCAGTGTGGCTGCACGCTGGGTAGAGTCGAGTAATGAGCCATTAAAACCCTTTGCTGAAGATGCCGATAGAAAAGCGCTCGATTCTTTAGAGCAAATATTGGTTGAGTCGCCAACCCTAGAGGGTGTTTCAGAGAGCGTTCAGCAAAAAGTGTTAGAAGCGGCCCCCAACTTATTTAGTCAGTTGTGGCAGCACGTTGAGTCAGAAGCCGACGCGCGAGCTCAAGAGGCATTGCTAGAGCTTGACCGCAGGGGATTAGAAGAGGCCGACCAGTTAGAAGAGATATTAAAGCGCCAGCGTGATGCCATAGAAAAACAGTTGCAACTCAAGGCGCCACAATTAACCTTTGATTTTGAAACACTAAGCAAGGGTGAGCAAAAGCAAGTAGAGGCCGATAGAAAATACATGGAGCACCGTCTGTTGTCGATTGATCGCGAAATTAGAGAAGAGCCTAACGATCTAAAAGCGCTCTACCAAGTGAGCCTGCGCCGATTACAGCCGGTGGGCTTGGTTGTGCTGTGGCCAAAGTCGAGAGGGTGATTGAATATGTCGACTAAAAGCGAAGAATTTTTTCACGATAAATGGCTTGGTCATGTACAAACCGACTCCGATGGTTTGGTGGTTGCCAAGCCGGTTTTACTTGCAGCAGGTTGTGCGCAGCATCAGGCGCCCAAAGTTCAGGAAAAGCTTCGAGAACTTTGCCCACCCTGCCCCGATGATTCACCTCGTCGCATCGAAGACCTTATGCAGCTATTCGAGCAACTGCTAGATTTTGATGCAGATTTATTTGATACAGCTGCAGCGATCCCGGATGAGGTTTCCCTTTACGCACCAGAAGGCCCGCAAACTATTCGGCCTACATACGGTTTAATTCATCAAAGTGAACCGGAGCCTATTGAAGGCGCTGGTAGCCCTGCATCCAATGCCGCAGCAAAGTATGTGGCTTTGATTTGGGATGTAACCGATCTTGATGGCGAAAGTAATGCAGAGGCAGTTGGGCTTAACCTTGATAAGCCAGAGACCATAACAGGGGAGTGGTCTTACCCTGCGGCGGCTAAGTTTGATCGTTTGTTGCGCCATTGTCAGGTGCCAGTAGGCATCATAACCAATCGTGAAGTGCTCCGGTTGGTTTATGCACCGCATGGAGAGTCTTCAGGGCATATCACCTTTCGCATAGAAGATATGGCCACAGTCGGTGGCCGCCCGATTCTTGATGCAATGATTATGTTGCTGCACGCCAATCAGTGGTTTGGTGTCAGTGATGAAAATTCGCTGCGGTACTTGATGAAGCGCAGTCGTGAATACCAAGGCACAGTAACAGAAGATTTGGCCGGGCAAGTATTCAGTGGTTTAGAAACTCTGTTAAGGGGTTTTCAAACCGCAGCTGATCGCGATAACAGCGGCTTGTTGAAAGAGGCGCTTGATAAAGACCAAGATCATCTATATCGCGGCCTGCTAACGGTAATGCTAAGGCTAGTTTTTATTCTCTATGCAGAAGACCGCAGTTTATTGCCGGTAGAGCATCCGCTTTATGCAAAAAGAATGAGTCTATTAGGCTTGTTTGAACGCTTGCAGCGAGACCATGGCAACTTCCCTGACTCAATGAGCAATCGCTTTGGTGCATGGGGGCATATTATTTCCCTGTGCCGTGCCATTTATCTGGGTGTTGATCATGGTGATTTTCATATACCGCCGCGACAAGGTGATTTGTTTGATCCGCATCAGTATAAATTTCTAGAGGGCTGGGTGGGTGATAGTGCACCAGTTATTACTCACAAAGCACGCTCTGAAGTTCAAGTGCCTACCGTTGATGACGGCACAGTATTTTACTTGTTGCGGAGCTTGCTGATCTTTCAAGGCCAGCGGCTGAGTTATCGTACATTGGACGTTGAGCAGATCGGCAGCGTGTATGAGGCTTTGATGGGATATCAAGTTCAAGCTTGTAAATCTCAGGCTGTGGCTATTAAAATTAACAATAAAAAAGGTGCGCCTAAATATTGGTTAGAGCCTAATGCTTTACAAGCAGTTGCGAAAGCCCAAAGGTTAAAATGGCTACAGAATGAGTGTGGGTTTGATAAAGCGACTGCCACTAAAATTAAAAAGGCTGTGGATGCTTATGAAAAAGCGAAGCCGGAAGCTGACGGAACATTAGTTGATAATTTATTACCATTTTCTTCTGGGAAAAATGACAGTAGTATTTGGAATCTGTCTCAAACAGGTGAGTATGTTCTTCAGCCAGGAGCTGAGCGTCGTCGATCCGGTTCGCACTATACGCCACGGTCATTAACTTCTCCTATTGTTCAAAAGACTCTAGAGCCATTATTTCACTGCCTGAGTGATACGCCTACAGCGCAGCAGATTCTAGAACTCAAAATCTGTGATCCCGCAATGGGGTCTGGCGCATTTTTAGTGGAGTGTTGCCGCCAGTTAGCGGATGAGGTTGTCGCTGCTTGGGGGCGAGAGAAAAAAACCGAAGAGATTGCGACGCTTTGCCCGGAAGGGGATGTAGTCGCCTATGCACGCCGCTTGGTTGCCCAGCGCTGTCTCTACGGCGTTGATAAAAATATCATGGCCGTTCAGTTGGCTAAGTTGTCGTTATGGTTGTTCACTCTGTCTCGTGATCTTCCTTTTACTTTTCTTGATCATAGCTTGCGTTATGGTGACTCGCTTGTCGGTCTTGATTTTGAACAGATTAAATCCTTTCACTGGAAGCCAGAAAAGCAAATCAGTTTCATAGAAGAGGAGTTGAGAAGATCGCTAGATGAGGTGGTGGCGATTCGTCAAGAAATTCATTTTCTTGCTGGTGATTTAACACCTGCTGGCCAGAAACTAAAAGCACAGCGTTTGTTCGATGCAGATGATGCTACAGAGAAAGTACGTAAAATTGCTGATACTTGTGTTGGGGCTTTCTTTGATAAGGATAAAAATAAACAACGTTTAAATGAGCGTCAGAGGCGAGAAGATTTAGTCATGGCATGGCTAGGTGGTGACGAAGAGTCTGAGAGAATTATTAATCTTATGGTAAAAAAAATTCGTCATGAGCATTCGCCATTTCATTGGTGGTTAGAATTCCCGGAAGTCTTCTATGAAAAAAGGCCTGATCCAATATCACATGAAAACATAAATGGCGCTGCTTATATGGAGGCTTTTGTCGGAAACCCACCATTTCTTGGTGGGAATAAAATAACTGAAACTCAAGGAGGCCCTGGTTACCAAGAGTGGCTCAAGGCTAGTTTCACCGGTGTTGGCGGTAGTACAGATTTGTGCGCATATTTCTTCCGTCAAGCTTTTAGGTTAATTGGGAGCCACGGAACAATAGGGTTAATTGCTACGAATACAATTTCGGAGGGTGGGACGCGCTCTAGTGGGCTGCAGTCGATACTTAAAGCAGGTGGAGAGGTTTATAATGCAACTGTCTCCATTCCTTGGCCAGGTGATGCTGTTGTTGTTGTAACGGTTATTCATATTGCTCTAGGTCAAGTAATTTCAAATGGCCTTATTAGAGTATTGAATGGGATAGAGGTAAAAGTTATCAATTCGCGTCTATTGGCTCGCCCGGAACTTGAAGATCCAGTAAGTTTGAAGGCTAATACCAATTTTGGGTATATGGGTTCAACTATTGTTGGTTCTGGGTTCAACCTAGAGCCAGAGGAATATGAAGAATTGGCGTCAAATGGAGCTAATGCTGAGCGTCTTTTTCCTTTGCTCGGCGGGCAGGATATTAATGCTTCTCCTACACAAAGTCATTCCCGGTATGTTATTAATTTTGCCTCTATGAGTTTGGCTGAAGCTGAGCGTTGGCCAGAGTTACTTGATATTTTGCGGGAGAAGGTAAAGCCACAACGTATGATGGCCAAGGATCATGGCCCTGGTGCCCATGGGAAGAAGTTCTGGTGGCAGCATATCCTTCGGCGAGACCCTTTGTATGAGAGTATTCGTGACCTTCCTCAATGTATTGTCGCTGCGAGAATAACAAGCAGCCTTACATTTTCCTTTCAAAGTACAGATCAAGTATTTACTGACTCTGTTATTGTTTTTCCTTTTAGCGAATATACGCAATTTTCTATTCTTCAGTCACGTCTTCATGAGACTTGGGCTCGTCTTTTTTCTTCGACTTTAGGGTCAGGATTACGCTATTCTGTGAGCGACTGCTTCGAAACATTTCCGTTTCCTGATTCTAACCCTCGACTAATAAATGATAAATTGGAGTTGGCTGGTGCAGCTCTTTATGATGTGCGTGCGAAATACATGGAAGGCTCGTATCAAGGTTTGACTGCTGTATATAATGCATTGAAAGATCCTGGCTGTGATGATGATCAGGTTTTACAGATTAGATGCCTTCATGAGGCTTTGGATCGCTCTGTCCTCGATTCTTATGGTTGGTTCGATATTGAAGTGCCACCTTTTTGCCCGATAACAACTGATGAAGAGAAGGCAGTTGAATCCTTTAATGTTGAAGTGATTGATCGACTCTATGTGCTTAACGCAGAGCGTGCAGAAGAAGAACGGCAGGGGTTAACTAAAGCACCAGCTACAAAGCTGGCACCAAAAAAAGCAGCAAAAAAACCACCAGAGGGTAACCCCTCGATGGATCTTTTTTAAAATAATAGTTAAGCAGTGATTATTAGGTTTTTATTGATAAATAAAATGAAGAATGCGGAAAGGGAACTATGAGTGAATCAACCAGTATGTCGATAGCACCTGCCAAACGCGTAGTACGTGATGAGATGCTAGATGCGCTCCGAAGAGAACTTATGGGACCCTGGCACCCAGAAGATGATACCGATCCCAGTGAAGAGTTTCCAACCTCACGCTATATAGTCGGTCGCCTTGCCCCCCAGGACTCAGAAATCGACCAGATTGAAAACGAAGCTTTGCCAACTGGCGATGGTGATGACGGTGAAACCGGTGAGGCGAGTTTTGAACCACCACAGGTGTTGGGTTTTATGCCGTCTTCGATGGGTCTTTCATTTGTTCTTGATGATAGCTGCACCAATGTAGATGTGCACATTGATTGGGGTCAGTACTTGCGGGCTGAGGAAGCTATTGAAAGGGAAGAAGGCGAGGAGGAAGAAGAGGGGTGGGAAGGCGAACAAAAGTCAAAATTTGTTTGGCGTCGCGAATTACGTAAAGGGGTAATACGTAACTTAGATGTTTCAAAGAAAGGCCCTGTCACTGAGGTGCAACTTCACCCCAAGCCTGTACCACCTGGCGTTACCGTTGAAGGCCTTAATGAGCCGGAAGTGTGTGTTCAGGGTGTGGTGTACGAAATCCACGGCCAGCGCGCCGTAAGTTTATTTTTAGTTAACCAGCGTCAAAAAGGAGAGTTGGGCAACTCCGAGGCGGATAAACAATTTTTAATGCAAGCGCAGATGGCGGTTTTGGCCACAGATGGCAGTGCGGCCTTTTTAGCTAAGGATGATATCCACCTTGACCAGGACGGCTCACAAGACCCAGAAGCTCAAGTCAATAATTTACTGTATCGCCACGCGAGAGAATTTGCCACAGGCCATGGTGTGGCCGCCGAGTGGGATGGTTTGACCGCAGACGGTAAGGCAGTAACCCAAGTGCGCACTGAATTTATCCCGAGTTTTGAAGTGCCTAAGGTCATCGCAGCCGATGATATTGCTGGCGGTGCGACCTTGGATATGATGGCGCTGTCAAAACTAAAAGACCCCGATGCTTTATTTAATGCCTTAGAGCCGCTGGTGAAACAGTATGAAAAATGGATTACTGAAAAGCGAGCCGAGGCTGAAATGCCTGAAATTAAAAACCATGGGCTTAATTATGAGGCTGCGGAATCTCAATTAGGCAACTGTGAAAAAGCGGCTAAACGAATGCGAGAAGGCTTGAAGTTGCTGAAGCGCGACCCCGATGCGCTGCAAGCTTTTTTACTGGCTAATGAGGCGATGGCAGATCAGCGTGTACATGCTATTTGGGCGAAGCGAAATCAATCTAGCGAAAACCGAACAAAAATAGATGACCTGTGGGTTGAAAAGAATCATAAGTGGCGCCCGTTTCAGTTGGGTTTCTTTTTGTTGAACTTAGTGGGTGTTGCTGATGATGAAAGTAATGACCGCGAGCTGGTCGATTTACTTTGGTTCCCTACCGGTGGTGGTAAAACCGAAGCTTATTTAGGCCTCGCCGCGTTTACGTTATTTTATCGCCGCTTGGTCGGTGATCGTGATGGCATGGAGGCTGGTGCCGGTGTCTCAGTCATTATGCGTTATACCTTGCGCTTATTGACTGTGCAGCAGTTTCAGCGAGCGGCAGCGCTTGTATGCGCCTGTGAGGTAATACGCCGTCGTGAAAAAAGGCTTGGGGAAGAACCCTACCGGATTGGCTTGTGGGTAGGTGATAAAACAGCGCCGAATAAATTCCTCGGTGCTAAAAAAGCCATTGAAGACTTAAAGAAACAGAACTACACCAGTGACGGCAGCCCGGTACAATTACTCTCTTGCCCTCGCTGTGGTGAGGCTTTGGCCTCTGACAGGGGTGTGCCACTTGGCGCAGCTTATACCGTCGATACTGAAGCGCAGCGTATTCGTGTTTTTTGCCCTAACTTTCGTTGTGAAATGTCTAATAAAAAATCTTCTGGCGAAGGTGTACCCGTTGTCGTTGTTGATGAGGAACTCTACCGAACCTGTCCCTCAGTTATCATCGCAACGGTTGATAAATTCGCACGTATGCCTTTTGAAGGACGCACACAGTCATTTTTTGGTATTCGCGATCGCTATAGTCCTAGCATGGGGCACCTAACACCAGCCGATGGTGAAAGGCCGGGTGGGAAGCTGTGTAAGGATGCTAAAAAAGCTAAGCGATTATTACCACCTGAATTAATTATTCAGGATGAATTGCATTTGATCTCGGGCCCCTTGGGCACAATGGTTGGTTTGTATGAAACGGCAATCGATTTTTTAAGCCGCTTTGAAAAAGAATCCGGTACAACGGTAAGGTCGAAAGTGATTGCTTCTACGGCTACGATTCGTCGCGCTGAGCAGCAAGTTCGCCAACTGTATAATCGGGGTTTAGAAGTTTTTCCTCCGAGTGGTTTAAGTGCTAAAGATTCTTTCTTCGCTCGGGAAATACCTTCCCATGATGAAGAGGGTAACGCCAGTGATTTTGCAGCGGGCCGACTTTATGTGGGCGTTAATGCTAGCGGATCGAGTGCAAAAACGTTGCTGGTACGGGTTTATGCCGGACTGTTACATGCCGGTCTTGATCATTTGGTTGACCCTGCGATTGCAGAGTCGGGTGACCCTTATGGCACGTTAGTCGGTTATTTTAATAGTATGCGAGCCCTGGGTGGCTCTAAGCGCTTGGTCGAGGATGATGTTACCTTGCGTCGCCTATTTTATCTCGCGCAACGGGACAAGTTCGCGTTAAAAAGGGAGCGCCGTAACCAACGTTTTATCAGCGAACCTAAAGAGCTTACCAGTCGTTTGGCAGCATGGCAGATTCAGCCCTTACTTAAACAAATGGATGCGACTTTTCCTAGGCCAGTCAAGGGCGAGAAAAAGCCTTACCCTATTGATGTATTACTGGCCACCAATATGATTTCAGTGGGTGTTGATATTGATCGCCTGGGTTTGATGGTTTGTACTGGCCAACCGAAAACAACAGCTGAATATATTCAGGCAACTAGTAGGGTAGGGCGACAGCATCCTGGCCTGGTGGTCACTATGTACAGTTGGGTGGCGCCTAGAGACATCTCTCATTATGAGCGGTTTAAAAGTTACCACGCTGCGCTCTATCGCTATGTGGAGCCGATCAGTGTTACACCGTTTTCATCCCGCGCCTTGGATCGCGGTCTGCAGGGAATGTACGGCGCTATTCAACGTTTAGGGCAAACAGAGGCCTCGGAAGAGTTTTCGGCCAACCAGTTTGACCCGGCTTCAGTTTGGGCAAAAAAATCGATCGATGATATTGCTAAGCGAGCAACAGACCTTACGTTATTAGCTGCTCAAGGTGAACATGTTAAAAGCGTGCTTAATGAGCAGAGTGATAACTGGAGCCAGTTGAGAAATGCTTCAGTTTCTTATTCAAAAAAGCCAAAGAAAAAGGGCGAGGCACATCATCTTTTGTTTCGTAGTTTGGGAGAGGTAAAAGGTGGGAAATGGGCCGCTCCTAATTCGCTGCGAGATGTAGAACCTACCGCAACTTTTTATTTGGCCGATGATGAGGAGTCTTTGTCATGAGTAATAAACCAGTCGGTGATGTAAGGCCAAGTCAAATTATTACAACTTTTGGACCGGGTTCGATAGTGGACCTGCAGACTTTATCCGTAGTGGTTGCCGGTGTTGATACTTGGCGTAAGTCGGATTCACAGCGTATTCAAGAACCGAGGTTAGAGCGTAATCTGGGCGTTAAACATTTTTACTCTGCGCCACCGGCTGAAGGTGATTTTCAGCAGCGACCTGGGACAATTCCTTCCTATTTGTTTCCACGCTACCAGGTTTGCTCTAGTGCAGAGTGTGGGACACTTTCTGAACCGTCAGAACAATATTTCAGGCGTCACGATAAGCGCCCCGTTTTTTTGTGTCAGCTTTGTGGTGGTAAAAGGCCCGTTAACCCAGCGCCATTTATTGTGGCTTGCCCTAACGGGCATATGGATGACTTCCCGTGGCGCGAGTTTGTACACCGAGGGTCGACTACGTGTAAGCAGCCTATGCAGTTGAAATCAAAAGGTAGAACGGGGACTGTTCGCGACTTAGTGGTTAAATGCCAGTGTGATAGAGAACGCAGTGTTGGCGATGCTTTTGGCGCAAAAAAACATGAAGTGGTTGGAGCTTGTTCTAGAAAGCGCCCGTGGTTTGGCCCAGACGATATTGATCCATCTTGCGATCATGCTGATAAAGCTGAGACGCTACAGCGTGGTGCTACAAACTCTTGGTTCCCTTTGGTACGCAGTGCTTTATCGATAAAGGATGCAGCTACCCCCATTGGAAAACTGATGACGGAAGCTGATCCTGATATTTTGTCTGAAATTCAAGATGAGGATGACCTCGATACCTATTGGAAAATCCTAGTTAAAAAACTTCCTGGCCTTGATGCTTATAATGAGAGCCGTGGTGAAATTGTCGAGTTCATTTTAAAGAGCCGTGGCGAGTTGGAGTTAGATGATTCTGATTTGTTGTTGCCTGAGTGGGAAGCGTTACGAGATCCTGAGGGGTTTAGCCAGGGAGAGCGATCAGACTTTTTCTCTCAGAAAACTGAAGTGCCGGAGCGACTTAGTGATGTGTTTGCTTCGGTCATTCAAGTGAGAAAACTTTTGGAGGTTCGTGCTTTAACCGGCTTTACTCGCATTGAGTCTAAAGGCGGTCCTTTTGGTGGCGGCGGTGAAGATGTTGAAGTGGCTCCTATTTCAACCAATGCCAATTTGGACTGGTTACCTGCGGTAGAGGTGAGAGGCGAGGGGCTGTTTTTTGAGTTTCATAGTGAGCGGTTGGATACCTGGTCAAAACAGCCTGAGGTTTTAACTCGGGTGCGGGCAATGATTGCTGCCAGTCAAAGGGAAGATGAGAGTGGCACGCCGACTGAGCAAGAAGTACAAGAAAAAGCACGGTTTATTGTACTCCATTCATTCTCTCATGCCGTTATGCGTGCCTTAGCGCTCGATTGCGGTTATTCAGGTGCATCAATACGCGAGCGAATTTATGCTTCTGTTGAAGAAGGTAAAGAGATGAGTGGGCTGTTGTTGTATACAGCCAGTCCTGATTCTGAAGGTAGTTTAGGTGGGTTGATAGACTTAGGTACACCCGAGCGCCTAGGTGGATTATTACAGGATGCTTTACGCGATGTTACACGTTGCTCATCAGATCCTCTTTGCGCTAGCCATGAACCCAAGCGTCATCAAAGTACAAATGGTGCGGCGTGTCATGCTTGTGTGCTTGTACCTGAAACGAGTTGTGAGGCTTATAACTCTTGGCTTGATCGGTCTTTGCTGGTTCCTACAGTAGCTAATGAATCTGTTGCCTTTTTTACACCTAAGCATCTTGGTTGGGTATGACAAACGACATTGCGCCCTTTACTAAAGCTTGCACCGATTTAATAGGCCAGGTTGCTGCGGTTACCACACTAGCAGAGTCAATCATTGTGGCGTTGGCCTCAGGTAAGTTGAGTTTTAACAGTAGCCCGGTAGCGCTTAGTAAGGTTCTTAAAGGTGCGCCAGGCGGGCATCAACTCAAGGTTTTTCTCCGTGTTTGGCAGGTGCATGCTCCTCATCTAAGTGGTAAGGATGTCAGTGGTATGTTGCAGTCAGCATTAGATTGTTATCAGCTGGCAATAAATCGTTCGCATATTGTGGATACCGTATGGACAGGGCCAGAAGTCGAGGGCTCAGAGACCCGCCTCACTGAAGCTGTTGTAAGAGAAATCGTCGCAGGTTGCCGATCTGAAATATTGATTGTTGGGTATTGGTTGGTGATCAGCACAAAACAAGTTGAGGAGCTGATTGGTTCGTTGATTAAAAAAGCGCGAGTCGGTGTTAAGGTGCGTTTTGTATTTGATCCTGGTGAAAAATCAGAAGGAGATGATAACTTTAAAGCACTTAGCAAATTGTGGCCATCAAATTTATCCGGCGCTCCCCGTGAAGTTTTTAGCTGGAGTGATTATATGTCAATTTATAGGTCTAAAAGTGGCCAAGATTACGATCGTAAGCTTCACGCAAAAGTTATTGTGAGCGACAATTTTGATGCCCTTGTCACCTCAGCTAATCTCACGCATGCAGGTTTGATAGAGAATTTAGAAATGGGCTTTCATGTTAAGGGAGCGAAGGCTGGTGATATCATTCGCCATTTTAACTTATTGATTGATGAGGGTATTTTAGAGCGTAGGGAGTGAGTAGGTTTAAGGCGTAATAATATCACTGACTTTTTTCCTTATGCTTTCAGGAACTCTGGTTTCAGATAACGTTTCCATAACATACTCGCCTATTGAATTGGTCAGTTCGCTTAAATCACACTGGCCTAAAAATTCAGTAAATGTAGTTGCTTCGATAGTTACGCTTACACCCTGATGGTCAAATATTACAGTTTCTTTCTCTAGTGCAATTTCATGCGCGACAAAAATAACTTTCACGCTCCAGTCGCTTACTGTTGAAAAACTTTCCCATTCAGTTATTCGGTGAGGTAGGATTTTCTTCAATGTGCGAATGTGTTCTTTGAAGTAAATGTCTGTAAGTTTTCCTCCGTGAGCTTCGTAGGCAATGACACTATGCTCCTCTGAATTTTGAAAATCACAATCCCCAAGTTTTTTCCGGCTAATATTAGTGGTATTTACAGAGTCCTTTAACCCTTTTGGCTTCCAGGTGGCTTGGTTGGGGTAGTAAACCTTTGCTCCAGCATCGACGATACGTTGCTCGATCACACCAGAGGATTCTGTATTAGCTGTATTAACAAAGTTAATTAATAGTGTGGCTTGTGCTTCGGTAATTGGCGAGGGTAACTGTGTGGGTTCTTGGGAGTGTAGGAGGATAATGCGGTGGAGCCACAGCCTTATCCAAAAGCTTAGTTCTCGGCGTGCAGTAAAGCCTAACGATTCAAGGCCATCAAGCAGAAGATAAAGGGCGCTGGCGCCTGGGTATTTGCCAGTCCTTTTTTTGCTGCGTGCCCAAGACATTGTTATTTGCTCAACCGACTTGGCGTTATTAAGAAAAGGGTTGCCAGCAGGGTCTAAAGTGTCAGGGTATTTTTCGAAAAGGGCATTTGGTGCTACACCCCGGGGGTTGAATTCATAAAGATCCCGGCAAGCAAAATCAAAAAATTCCATTATGCTGCATTGGTAGTGAAGCATCTGTAAATAGGGCGTGTATTTCGATATTTCTGTTGGAGGAGTTAGGATGTTGAGTAAGTTATTGGTGTCTAGTTTTAGTCCAACTTTATCGGCTACTTCAGCGACTAACTTGCTGCACTCCGTGAGTTCTGCATCAGCCAGAAGTTCTATCGAAAGTTCTGCATCTTGGTTGAAAAGAGTGATGATTTCTTCTTCTGTAATATCTACGTTAAGGTTCAGCTTTTTTAGGGTTAGTTCTAGGCAGTCTCGGCTGAAGGGTACTCTTTGGTCATAGTCGCTTAAAATTCTAGAGATTTGTGACGCGGAAAGCTTGCTTTCGTAAGCTAGATTTATCATCAAGATACAGTGGCTAAGCAAAGCCGATGATTGGTCGAAGCTTAATAAGTACCCATCTTTCTGTAATTCTTTATGGAGTGAGAAATACTCATCAGCTAGTTGTGATGCATGAGTGTTTGACTGCGTCGAAATGAAAGCTTTAAGTATTTTTTTTAATAGGGTGGGCGGAGTGCCTGTATTCCTCCAGCTCTCAGTTTCATAATGAATGAGTTGCGCAAAGTCGCTAGGCTCCGTCCCCTCATTTTCAGCAGCCTGTATGGCGGCTGCTAAGGCTTCTTGTTCTTCATCTGCGTTTATAGGTAATAAAAGTGACCGTAGGGCTTCCCTTGCTTCGCGAATATCACCAGGCATTTATGATGGTTCCTTTTCATTTATTTCAGGTAATAGCTCTTTGGGGCTTACATCTAATGCTTCACTGAGGCGGTAGATAATGTCCAAAGTGACATTACGCTTTCCACGCTCACAGCTACTGATGTAGGTCCGGTCTATCTCTGCCTTGGCTGCGAGTTCTTCCTGGCTGAGGCCTTTGCCGTGTCTAATAGATCTAAGGCGATTACCAAAGCGGGTTATATTCTTATCTTTATTGGAATTCATGGACATTGATTGTGAACCATGCAGACTAAGAGTCCACGGACTATGAGTCACATAGGGTGATGTCCAATATTTTTAGTTTTCGATTGATGTGGGTAGTATGTTTTATGTACAAAATAGGTTGTTTTAATCGGGTTTGTTGACCTATTGTCTTAATAATAATACTGTATACACATACATAACTTCGTTTTATCGATCTATCTATTCTAGTAATTAAATAATGGCCCGTATTCCTACAATCGATCTTTTTTCTGGTGCTGGTGGCTTGAGCTTAGGGCTTAAGCAGAGCCAATTCGAGCCTCTTCTGGCAGTTGAGATTGATAAATATGCTGTAGAAACCTTTAAGGCTAATTTTAAAGGTTCAGAAGTATATGATGGAGACGTTAGAGACTTATCGTTCAAGAAATATCGCGGCGTCGTAGAGCTGGTTGCAGGTGGACCGCCTTGTCAGCCGTTCTCTGTAGCAGGTGCTCAAAATAGTCATAAAGATCCTCGAGATATGATTCCTGAATTTATTCGCGTGGTACGTGAGGTGAAGCCTAAGGCTTTCCTTTTAGAAAACGTTGCTGGCTTAACTACCCCTAGGCATAGAGAGTATCTCAAACTTGCTATTAATGAATTAAAGGCACTGGGTTATATCGTTGACCAAAAGGTACATAATGCGGCAGACCATGGAGTGCCGCAATTTCGACGTAGGCTGATTATTGTAGGGACTAAAGATGAGGGCTTTAACTTTCCTAAAGCATCACATGGAGAAAATGCCAGGTATGATTATGTCACCACCTGGGATGCAATTAGCGATGCCCCAGAGGATGAACCCAACTCAGCTATCGTGACTTATGCCAAAAAACCTGTGCTCAGAGTCAGTCCTTTTGCGGGAATGTTGGTAAATGGTGGAGGAAGGCCGATAAATTTGGAGGGGCCGTCGCCGACAATCCCTGCTTCAGCTGGCGGGAATAGAACGCATATAGTTGACCCTAAAGGGCTGCTTAGTGATTATCATTCGTATCTTATATCTGGCGGTAAACCAAAATCTGGATTGGTTGAAGGCGTAAGGCGTTTGACACTCAGAGAGTCGGCCAGGCTGCAAACTTTTCCCGATAAGTTTGTTTTTTTGGGACCAAAAAGTGCTCGTTACCGTCAAGTGGGTAATGCTGTGCCTCCGAAGTTAGCTAAAGCTATCGGACGAAAGTTACACGCTTTTATTTCTTAATGGTTTCTTAGTCAAAAAAATAAAAATCTACAATGACAGAGTAACTTTTGAGTACTCAATGGCTACCTATACCAAAGTTCAGTTCGAAGATATATCAGAATATTAGCGTGAGGGAATACAGCTGAGCCTTTTGAAGTGTAGTGTCAATAGCGGCCTTTGCTAGAGGCTTCAGCAATGGAGATGATCTCTTAGTCTTGGAGACATTGCGCCGTAATTGGTTGGTCGTGTTCTATGTTGTCCAATGCAGTCTAATAAGAGCCAATCTAAAAGTGTAGCTTTTAGTATGGCTTTTTCTTAATCTCAAAAAAAAGTCCTTATTAATCAGTGCTAACACACTCCTGCATCATTAGTGTTTAACTGCCCATAGATATTTAGTTTAAGTGTTATTGATAATGTATGGTTTATTGGTTAGTAATATCTCTAATACTTAAAGGCAATGATGGTTTAAGTACTAACGTACTTAAACACTTGTTAATAATCCCCCCCTGCAGTCCCCCCCTTACTAAGTAAAAGAGCGACGAGTTAACAAATATCGTTAACATACTATAGCCATAATTTTTAAAAGTTTTATATTTGACGGATGAATGCGGAGCAGTACTCCACTCATGATTTGTCGTTAAGCTTAATGTGGTCCCTGCCAATATGGTGCCTGTCCAAATCCGACAGGAAGCGGTAAAGCTCTCTTCTAAAATTTGATTGATGATCATCACTCCAGTGATTTTATTTGCAGCGAAGAAGGGTCGGTAAGTAAATTTTCAGTAGGGGTCGAGTGGGTCTGTAGAATCTGTAGCAGTAGCGTTTGGGCGCTATATTTATCCTGCTGAAGTGGTTGCTATAACGTGTGTATCGTTGTCCTTCTGAATCAATACCTATATTTATCCCTGTAATGTGATTCAGATCTTTATGCTTTGTTGTAGCCGCTAGTCTTCGCCATAGATATCTAGAGGTCGTAACCCCTTGAGTGTAAATTTATTCGGGGGTATATGTGGGGGTACATATTCTGTTGTTGATGGCTGTACTTCTTATAAATCAATTGCTTATAGTTTTAGGTCGATAGAGCTAGGCCCACCATTATTTAAATCCTCCACATCTTATGTGGGGGATTTTTTTTAACTTCGATTTAGTGGAATTACTGCAGGCGCCTAAAGTACTGCCAAGTCATCAATTGGTGTTTTGTATTGCCAATCAACTGCTAGGCTTTAATTAAAACGATGGCGCTGGTTAAAATTGCTCCGTCTCTTTGAATAAGATTAGGGCGCTACAATGCAGGAAAATAATCGGTCCTTACTGAGTGAAGAACAGGTTATCGAGCGCATCTTTACCCATATCGATAACGGCACTACAGATGTTGGCGATACCGTCTGGCGTGAGCCAGTGGTTCATTATCAATCTCAGGAGCGTTTTGAGGCTGAAGTCGCTCTATTAAAACGACTACCCGTACCCTTTTGCCCCTCAGCCGCTCTCCCGGAGAAGGGCAACTATATCGCTCGCAGTGCCGCTGGTACGCCGCTAGTGGTTGTTCGCGGTCTAGATGGTCAGGTACGGGCCTTTATCAATGCCTGCCGCCACCGTGGTATGCAGGTGGCCAAGGGTAGTGGTTGCTCGAGAACCTTTGTGTGTCCCTATCACGCCTGGACCTACAACCTTGAGGGTGCTCTTAAGACTGTCCCTGGGCAAGATGGTTTCCCCGATATAGATATTGACCAGCATGGTTTGGTGGAGGTGAGCGCCGAAGAAAAAGGCGGTATCGTCTATGTGCTGCAACAGGGGAAGATAACGCCGGACATGCTAAAAGACTGTCTGGATTACTTTACGCCTGCGCAAGTCTATTTTGAGCATGGCGAAATGACTGATAAAGCTAACTGGAAACTGCTCACCGAAACCTTGCTAGAGGGTTATCATATCAGGTCGCTACACAAAACGAGCTTCTACCCCTATGGCTTTGATAACATTAATTTAGTCGAGACCTTTGGGGCCAATTCTCGGGTTATCTTTCCTTTTCGGCGGATTGAAAAACTCAGAGATATTGAGCCTAGTCAGCGTCGGATTGACGGTGCCGTAACCGCTGTTTACCACCTGTTCCCCAATGCTAGTATCGCGGTGTTGTCTAAACACTCCACTCTGGTTATTGTTGAGCCGCTGAGCCCAATCAGCTCAAGATGGGTGGTTTATCGCTTGATTAATGGTCGCAGTCAAGGGTGTGAAATCACCTTGGAGGAGGCCCAACGTGACGTCCAATTCGTCAATGAATCTGGACAGGAGGAAGATCGTGAAGCAGCTCGAGCTATTCAGATGTCTTTAGTTAGTCAAGCCAACAGTCACTTTACCTTTGGCTATTTTGAGAAGGCGATTATTAATTTTCATCAACATTTGACTGCCCATTTGGAAAAGCAGTAGTGCGCAGGACTATATAAAATACCTATAACCGCCATTTTACTATTGCATGGTGAATCCCAGTTAGATTAAGGTTTTTGACATCCGGTGACATAATACCTTCGTATCTTGTAAGAAGAATTTATTAGCCCCATTTTTATTTGAAACCCCAAGACCCCATTAAAGGAACCTGTGATGTCTTTACCCCCGATTTTGTCTGAACGTCTAAGACTGCCTGTTATCGCCGCGCCGCTTTTTATCATTTCAAATCCTGACTTAGTAATTGCCCAGTGCAAGGCAGGTATTGTAGGTTCCTTCCCTGCGCTAAATGCACGGCCTGCAGAAGAGTTAGACCGGTGGTTAGAGAAAATAACTACCGAGCTTGCCCAGTACGATGCAGAGAATCCTGACGCACCTTCGGCCCCATTTGCGGTAAACCAGATTGTCCATTCCTCCAATGATCGCCTTCAGCATGATGTGGAGATGTGTGTAAAGTGGAAGGTGCCCATTGTTATAACGTCCCTCGGTGCAAAAGAATTTGTTAATGAGGCAGTTCACTCTTATGGTGGAATAGTACTGCATGACATTATTAATAATACGTTCGCTAAAAAAGCTATTGCTAAGGGCGCCGATGGCGTTATTGCTGTTGCAGCCGGTGCTGGTGGGCATGCCGGGGCGCTTTCTCCTTTTGCATTGGTGCAAGAGATCCGTGAGTGGTTTGATGGGCCTCTTTTACTGTCGGGATCTATCGCCAACGGAGATGCAGTTCTGGCTTCTCAAGCCATGGGTGCCGATCTCGCTTACATAGGGTCGGCATTTATTGCGACCGATGAGGCTAATGCTGTGCAGGGATACAAACAGTCTGTTGTCGATAATAGTGCTGACGATATTGTGCTGAGCAACCTTTTTACTGGAGTGTCTGGTAATTACCTAAAGCCTTCGATCGAAGCTGCCGGCCTAGACCCAGCCAATCTTCCTACCAGTGATGCATCAAAAATGAGTTTTGGTTCTGGTAGTGATTCTGAATCCAAAGCTTGGAAAGATATTTGGGGCTGCGGCCAAGGTATTGGTGCTGTCAAATCGATCCAGACTACCCAGGCATTAGTGGATCGGTTGTCTGCGGAGTATGACAATGCGAAAATCAGATTGGCTTGATTAGAATCGAGGCTATCTTTCTTTACAGCTGGCAGTTATTTTAAAAGCAAATAAGTCAGAATTAAATGTGCTTGCTACGTCGGACCATTTGTTCGGCGTCTAACTTTGGGTAGTTGCAGTAGTTGAAAACCCAGTTAACTATTTAACTCAAGCTACCCAAGGTCGTTATCCTGTATTGCCAAGATGGAGAAAATCCAGCTTGGCGGTTTGGGTTTAGTTAAGGGTGATATCTGGCAGGGCTTTGACTCTTGCGCACGCGTCGAGCTGTCCAGCTCACTCCCTAAGTGGTAAATTCCCGCAGAGATTTTCAGTCTGAGGTACGGGCATATTTGAGCACATTATTCTGAGACCGTTGCCCTTGATTGTTATGTCATATATGATGCCATAACATATAGGTTTCGATACTTAGGTAATGAAGGGCATACCGATGACAGATTGCACTGCACTGTGGATTAACCGCAAGGATATAACTAAGACTAAGCAGGTCACTTTTCAGGTAGGGAGCTTAGCTGACGGTCAGATTTTGGTGGCCATCGACAAGTTTGGTCTCACCGCAAATAACGTCAGCTATGCGGTTACAGGCGACAGCATTGGCTACTGGCAGTTTTATCCTGCGGAAGCGATCTGGGGCATAGTTCCTGTATGGGGCTGCGCAACTGTGACGGCATCCAAATGTGGCGATATTCCAGTGGGTGATCGTCTGTGGGGTTACTTTCCTATGGCTAGCCACGCTGTGCTTACTCCAGGCAACATTCGAGCGGATTACTTTATTGATATAGTCGAACACCGTAGTCAGTTGCCAATAGTCTACAACCAATTTCGCCGCACCCAAGCCGAGCCAGAGTTTTTGCAAAGAATGGAGAACGAACGTTGTCTGCTGTTTCCATTGTTTATGACCTCCTACCTGATTTACGACTACCTTATTGACAATGATTTTTTCGGCGCCCAGCAGGTGGTGATTGGGTCCGTCTCTTCCAAGACCGGTTTTGGTCTGGCTCAGATGCTACGCAATGACAAGCAGGTTAGTCAGTCAATAATTGGTGTTACCTCACCGAGAAATGTGGAGTTTGTTAAAAATTTGGGTTGTTGTGACCAGATAGTGCTTTACCAAAATGAAGCGCAGATCGACCCCCTATTGCCCACCGCTTATATAGATATGTCTGGTGATGCGCGGCTCACAATTAATCTGCACAATCATGTGGGCGAAAATATAGTAGAGAGCTGTATGGTGGGTGCGAGTCATTGGCAAGAGGGAGGGAAGGTAGGAGATCTACCTGGAGCTCGTCCACGATTCTTTTTTGCACCTGGGCAAATCGAAAAGCGCAATAAGGAATGGGGTCCCGGGGTTGCTATGGCTAGAGCTATGATCGCTAGTGCCGAAGTAGCTGAGCGAGTGGCGGCTGATATTAATATTGAGTGGGTTTATGGTGCAGACAGTTTGGCCGATCACTGGGCTCGGTTACTAGATAATCAAATCGCTCCAAGCCAAGGCCTAATGGTGGTGCTATGAAAAAACTATTTACTTTTATTTTTCTGGTAGCTATTGCTGGCTTTACCGGTTGGCAAAATCGCGTAGAGCTGTTGGTTTGGGGTGCTCCTAAACTGTTGGCGTTAACCAGTCCGATTGCAGAAAACCGTGCGATAGATTGGTCTCAGGGGCCGGATATGGCAGGCGAAGCACCCGCCGATAGGCTTCCGAATATTGTGCTTATTGTCGCTGATGATATGGGCTTCAACGATATCTCGTTGTACAACGGTGGTGCTGGTGATGGCACATTACAAACTCCCAGTATTGACGCCCTAGCCCAGCAGGGCGTGACGTTTACTAATGGCTATGCCGCCAATGCAGTTTGCGCGCCATCTCGAGCGTCTATTATGACCGGTCGTTATTCCACCAGATTTGGTTTTGAATTTACACCATTTTATAGAGCAGGGGTGACAATCTTCCGTTGGATGGAGGAGATAGAGCCTAGCAAGATTCCGTTTTTTTTGGATGAGGCGCGAGCCGCAACTATGAGGCCCCTGCAGGCTTTGGGCCTACCAGGCTCAGAGCTCACTATTGCTGAGGTGCTCAAACAGCAGGGTTATTACACCGCCCATGTGGGTAAATGGCACCTAGGTTCTGTAGATGACATGGTGGCGACCAAGCAGGGTTTTGATGACAGTCTGGAATTAAAGGGAACGTTATACCTGCCAGAGGATCATCCAAATGTCATCAATGCCAGAGTGGAAGGTGATCGCATCGATCGCATGGTCTGGGCCACCGGTACCTACGCTGTGACTTTCAATGGCCTCGGTGAGCCTGATGAGAAATTCCAACCCAAAGGTTATTTGACTGACTACTACACAGATGAAGCGGTCAAAGTGATTGAAAATAATCGAAATCGTCCGTTTTTTTTATATCTGGCCCACTGGGGTATCCACAATCCATTGCAGGCCACTCGTGAAGACTACGATGCTCTATCCCATATTACCGATGATCGCCTGCGAGTTTACTCATCTATGATTCGCGCATTGGATCGCAGTGTTGCCAGAGTAACCCTGGCATTGGAGGAGAATGGTCTGGCTGAAAACACTTTGATTATTTTTACTAGTGATAATGGCGGCGCGGGTTACATCGGGTTACCCAATATAAATAAGCCCTATCGTGGCTGGAAGCTCAATCATTTTGAAGGTGGCACTCACGTGCCGTTTATGGCGAGATGGCCGGCCCAGATTAATGCTGGTACTACTTTGGAAGCGCCGATTCATCACAATGATATTTTCAGCACTATTGCAGCAGCAGCTGGCGCTGAGCTACCCCTTGATCGCAAAATAGATGGCGTTGATCTACTGCCTTATATTCGCAAAGACTTATCCGGAGTGCCTCATCAAACTCTGTTTTGGAGGGAAGGTCATCACCAAGCAGTACTTCATGCGGGTTGGAAGTTAATTCGTGCCGAGCAGTCCCATCTACCGCAATCTGCGCCAATGGCCAAGTGGCTATTTAATTTGGCAACAGATCCTACAGAACAGACCAATCTGGCCTCAAATAATAGCGCCAAGGTAGCTGAGCTTGAGGCATTGTTGGCGATTCATAATAGGGAACAGGCCGAGCCCCTTTGGCCCAGTGTGTTTAATGCGCCGCAGTTGATCGATAAGACCAGCAACGAGATCCATGAAGAGGGCGATGAGTTTATCTACTGGCCCAATTAAGCGAATAGTTTTTCCGACTAAAAAAGCACGCACACATTCACATGCGCCGTGCTTTTTTGTCACCACTTATTAGGTCGCTTTAAGAAAGCTTCAAAGTGTTAAGCCACCATCTACAACAATACATTCACCATTGGTATAGCTGCCTGCATTGGACACTAGATATAATACTGTCCCAGCCATTTCATCTGGCTCGGCATGACGATGCATTGGGATCGTAGCCATTGCCTGCTTATAAATTTTCTCATCGCTAAACAGGGCGCTGGCAAACTGAGTTTTGGTCATACCTGGTAACAGTGCATTGACTCGAATTCCCATGCCACCGCATTCCTTGGCAAACGCTTTAGTCATATTGACTACAGCGGCTTTGGTAATTGAATATATTCCTTGCATAGGTCCTGGTTGTAAGGCGTTGATGGAGGCTGTATTGACAATTGTCCCACCGCCATTGTCACGCATCATTTTGCCGGCTTCCACAGACATAAAGAAATAACCGCGAATATTCACATCAACTGTCTTAGTATAGGCGCCTAGATCAGTATCGAGAATATGACCAAAGTAGGGGTTGGTAGCTGCATTATTAATCAGAATGTCCAGTTTGCCGTGCGTCTGCTTAATCAGCGCAAAGCAGCTCTCAATATCTCCCATATTGCCCACGTGGCATGGTAGCGCTTCAGCACTGCCGCCGGCAGCGGTAATAGCATCGGCTACCGCTTGGCAGCCATCAACCTTTCGGCTGGAGACGATTACATGGGCCCCTTGCTCTGCTAGTAATTTAGCGATGGATTCACCGATTCCTCGGCTAGCGCCGGTGACAAGGGCAACTTTACCGGTTAGATCAAATAGATTGGTAGCCATGTTTTCTCCTAATGTTATTGAGTTAAAATATTTAAGTGAGAGCGAATATCTGATCTCATCAGATTGCGAATAGTGGTGTAAGTTCTACGATCTTTACTGGCTAATGTTCGAGCCAAGTCGAGCGCCGCCGTCTGTAGAGAATCCACTGGATAAATAGCATCGACAATGTGTAAGTCAACACATTCCTGGCCAGTGTGAGCAACCCCGGTGAGCATCATATTTTTCAGTGCTTGCTTATTGGGTAGTGTCTGCACGATGGCGTTGGTCACCGGTGAAAAAGGTATTTTGATATTTACTTCTGGGAAGCAGAAGCGTCCGCGATCAGAGCGCATGACGCGGAAATCCGCGGCACTTGCCAAAATAGCGCCACCGGCGTAGGCATTGCCATTAACACAGACCACAGTAGGCGCATTGAGTAGAGCAAAGCGGCAGAGCAGTGTCTCAAAGGTGGCGATAAATTCCTGGTGCTCGGTTTGGTTCTGCTGGGGAAGCCAGTCCAGGTTAATACCAGTACAAAAGGTTTTCTCATGCTCGCAAGTCAGGAGCAAGGCGGTGTTGCCTTGATACTGTTCAACAGTATCAAGTGCCGCTAAATATTCGTGTATCACCTCTGTAGTAAAGCGGTTATCTCCGCCTCTGTCAGCATTGGTCAGTGTTAGAATATGAACATCGTCACGACGTTGTAAATGCATTGTAGTCATTAAATTTTAGTATCCGGCACTGCCACTGATTAACTGCTCATAAAATTCGCGGTCCAGTAATTCATATTGTTCGGACCTTGGCTGGCGCACATAAATAGGCTCATCAATCTGATCTAGGTGATAGCTTTGTTGTTTAAGATTGCCTTTGAACAGCTTAAATGTACCGGTCGTATCCTGTTCCTGCTCAATACGCACAAATACTGGACGAGCAAAGGCGGGCAGTTCACGATCGACAAACTCAGTAAATTCTGCGACATCAAACTGCTGTCCCGGAATGAGGGTAATCGCTGCCATACCTGCTTTACCTTCGGCGCCAGGAATATCCACACCATAGACATTACTTATTTCAACCTGATCGCAGGCATTAAGAATCTCGCCTACCTCGTTAGTTGATACATTTTCTGCTCGCCAGCGGAAGGTATCACCTACTCGATCAACAAACTGATAATGGGGCAATCCCATCGCAAAGCCTACATCGACAACGCGAATCAGGTCACCGGTGTTAAACCAGCGGTCCCCAGGTTCACGCAAATCAGTCAATATTTTGTCATTGGTTGCCTCAGCACTTTTATAGCCATCGAACTTAAAGCGATCATCAATTAGGCCCAGCATCAGGCCGGCCTCGCCAGGCTCCACTTCGATCACTTTTCCATTTTCATCCAGCACAATTTCATCACTGTCAATATCATATTTCACCAGCATCACCACTACAGAGCCAGTGCCAATAGTTGAGTCTTTATTAAGAATATTCAGCAAGGTAACATTGCCCTCACTGGAGCCATAAATTTCCGTAATGCGTTTAACCCCAAAGCGATTGCGGAATATATTCCAAACATCCGGGCGCAGACCATTACCAAGCATAGTTTTAAGAGGGTTATTTTTCTCCTCTGGGCAAGCTGGGGCCATGGCTAGATAGCGACATAGTTCGCCCACATAGATAAATAATGTTGTTTGATGTTCCTGTACCTCTGGCCAAAACTGAGTGGCTGAAAAGCGCCGACGTATGAACATGGAGGCGCCAGAGTAGAGGCAGCTGCCAATGCCTAATAAAAACCCTGTAGCATGATAAAGGGGCAGACAGATATACATACGGTCTGAGGATTTGGCATGGAAACCCGCCTTAGAGTAAGGCTTGGCCGCAGACATAATTTTACGATGATAGACAATAGCTGGTTTTGGCAGGCCCGTGGTTCCAGAGGTAAAGATGTATAGAGCGATTTCACCTGCGGCAATATCATCGGTCTCGGGAAGATTGTCAGTAGGCATCTCAGCTAAGGTAGCGCTAAAGTCAGTAGCCCAGCTCGGTGCTACCTGTTGCGTCTGAAGATCCCTTACCCACAGATAATCCTTATCTTTGAGGTCAAGCCCGCTTTTGACACCGGTAACTGAAGATAGTAACTCCTGACCTACAAGGCATTTTTTCGAATTTATTATACTAATACAATGAGCCAGTGGACGGTCGGTAAGGCCGGTATTGATCATGCCCGCGGTGGCTCCAATTTTGGCTAACGCAAACACACTACACAGTAATTCAATGCGGTTCTCAATCAATACGGCCACACAGTCGCCCCGAGAAACACCCTGCTGCTTGAGGCTGTGAGCAAACTGATTGGTTAAGGCATTAAACTGCGACCAATTGAGCTCCTTGCCCTCACAGACAACAGCTGATTTCTGTGGAAACTTGGCGGCGGTAGTCTGAAACATCAATCCCAACGAAGTTTTGGCTTCATCTGGCGGGGGCTTAAAAAGTATCAACACAGGCGCGGCTCTGAGAAAGTCCCAGACTACGCGAAAGAATTCGATAATTTTACTCATAACTTATCCCTAAATTAAACGATTATTTTTCCGTTGCTACCTAGCCATTATAGTGGCATTACCTATGTCATTACACTATTGAATGATGCAAGTTGAGTATATCGGAGTTATCTGGGTTTTGGAGGATGCAATTATGCAAACTGAGTCCAGTCGGTCATAAGTAGAATGGCTGCCGTCAAAATATCGATAATCGCAACTAACTCGCCGTTCCATGGTAGGCCCATCTGCACATGTTTCAAACGCGACTTAAATGGCGAGCTCGGCGGACTAGAAAACTAGTTGGACTTAAAAGATTTATGGTGAAGGGCCCTCATAACACTCGCAAATTAAAAAGTAAGCCGCTTTTGTAGGGTTGGGTAGTTCCAATAATAAGGCGGTTGTTAACTCAACCTCTCTTGCAATCCAAACTTGCGCCATCTAACCGGCGTTAGCTGTAAGGGAGCCACTAAAACCTAGCACACTATTTTTATTACAGGCAAATAGTCTCTACCATTGCCGACATTTTTAAACCTTGTGGGACGAAAAGTTCATGGAATTACTAAGTGTTG
>Ga0206677_10000850_pt1 | contig 29056 bp, 40 predicted proteins | sample M130m12015metaG_FD_155475 | JGI IMG/M metagenome (GOLD analysis project Ga0206677, IMG submission 155475) | Ammonia-oxidizing marine archaeal communities from Monterey Bay, California, United States - M1 30m 12015 | ecosystem: Environmental > Aquatic > Marine > Intertidal zone | place: USA...
TAATTCCTAGTAAGACTGGGTCCATTTTGTCCATATAATCGTACACGATTATCGGCCATTCTTGATATACCCTGACATTTTATTGCTCTACCACAACTTGCGTATTTTTATTAGCCTTGGGTGCCCGTGTAGTCAATCTATTAGGTGGCTTTCTTGTCCTGACAGGTCTCGTTGACATCTTACATTACACACACAAAAAAAAGTACCTAAGTCATGTTGACCACCCTGAATAATCAATTGACTCAATCAAAGATGAACGCTGAATCCATCGCTACCTACATTTCCAACCTTGAAAAGGACAACGCCGCTCTCAGAAAGCTTCTTCAACAATGTGAAGAAGAAAAGGCTATTCTTGAGTACGAAAGCATGCTCCACTACGCTCAAGTGAGCGATGATGAATCTGTCGCATCCGACTCTGAATATGAAACGGAAACTGAATCGGAATCGGAATCGGAATCGGAATCGGATGATTACTTTGTCTGCTACAACTTACCCCTCACGGACGCTTTTGATGACCTCGCTCAAGAGGAAGAAAATGAGTTCAAGAAATCCGTGTATGAACGAGCGGCCAATATCATCTACCATCTTGATTTCAAATTAACCAGCGGCGAGCAAATTTCACACATGCATGGTATTGGAAAGAGTGTGATTCGAAAAATAAATGAATTTCTTGAAACCGGGGAAATTAAGAGTGTCAAGACATTCGCTACGAACGAAAATATCGCGGAACAATTGGATTTACTCGCACGCGTAGAGAAAGATACCCACAAAAGTGAGGCTTACAAGAAGGCCACCGACGCTATTCGCAAACTCCAATTCGAAGTCACGAACGGTACCGAAATTTCAAAAGGACCTCGCAAGGTACCTGGTATCGGTAAAGGTATCGCGAACAAGATTGATGAATACATCGTGACCGGTCAAATTAAGAAGCTTTCGGGATGAGACGCCGTTAAATGATATAGTTTTGTAATCAAATATCAAATTAAAGATTTTATGCGTAGTGATTCTATGAGACTTATCATAGGGGATTGTCTAGAAAAAATAGATGTGATAGAAAATGGTACGGTTACTACCATATATTTAGATCCACCATTTGATAGTGGTCGAAATTACACGATGTCTAAGGATGATTCGACTGGATTTTCGGATACGTGGAAAGGTGATGATTATAAGAACTTTATAACGCGGGTCATAGATAAGTGTTTACCAAAGCTCACACCGAATGGTACTTTGTTTTTTCACATTTCAGCGGATCGCATGTTTGTCCCTGAACAAATACTTAGAGACAAATTCAAGTGTGTGCAACCCATATTTTGGAAGAAATGTCGCTCAAAGAACAACGTGAAAAAGAAGCTTGGTGCGACGATAGACATCATTTTCAAGTGTACAAATTCTAAGACTCCCAAGTTTAACGTGGTGTATCAACCGCGGGACGAAAAGTATCTCAATAATTCATTCAATAACAAGGATGAACGAGGTAATTATTCCCTCGGACATTTAGTCACCGAAAACACAAAGAAAGGGTACATGTATCCATTTGAGTTTAATGGAAAGGTATTCAACCCAGCATCTGGGTGGCGAATAAAACAAGAAGAGCTCATAAAATTGAGAGATGATAATCGTTTACACCCTCCGAAGACGGAAAAATCGAAGTTATACAAAAAGATTTACTTGCATGAAACGGAAGGTAAACCGTGCACCGATCTATGGGACGATATCCACTCTATAGGCCAAGGCTCCGAATTGAGATCTTACCCAACTGCGAAGCCCATTCAATTGCTCGAGAGAATCGTATCTATTTCGAGTGACGAAGGTGATTTGGTCATGGATCCCATGTGTGGATCTGGTACGACTGGAAAGGCGTGTAAAAATCTAAATAGGGAATGTATACTCATTGATATGAACGATAATACAGAGATAATTAATAATCGATTACAATAGAATTTTTTATATGTTTTTCCAATAAAAGTGGTCTATCCTGTTGAAGCTTCACACACAAAGAAGAACCCTTATTCAGTATAGCCTTCACACCATTATTTAGTACAAGTCGAATTCTTAAATTTTTACTCCCGGGTATCACACACGATGTATTCGTTTTAGCTGGTTGTACATATTCTTCACACGAGCCAAAGAGATCTTTCAATTCACTCTTGTGAAACATGACGAAATGCCTCTTTTTTACAAAGTTTATGCATATATAATCGCAATCATATCCATCTAATACGTAATTTACATACGTTTTTACATTCATAAACTTGAGGAGCATGTTGGATAATTTGTTAATCGTGGATCTAGTGTCTTTTTCGTCTCCATATGTTCTGTAGTATTGTTTTATGTCATTGAGTAGATCCCTACTTCCATCACTTTCGTGTACATAAGATTTATTTAGCCAATCGAAAGACCCACTGTTACTATTTTTGGTTTTTATAGAGATGCGAAATCCTCGGTCACTCACGGCGTCTGCGGTAGTTTTAGTACCACCCCTGTGTTCGAGTTTTCCTATCTTTTCGCGTACAGATGAAAACCCTGGGTCCGTGTTTATCACGTGTATGAGAGAGTGCTCGCCACTCACGCCGTCATGGTGGCTACTCCCGTCGATTCTGAACCCCATTTCTATTATTTTAACGACTGGAATTGGCGACTTAAGTTTTTATTCTTGTTGATTTATTAACATCTTCCGTACTTCATCGTACACGACACTCAAAAGCGCCACTTTATATGCGAGAAACCCCACAAACGTCGCACCGTAATCGAAATCAAATGCAAACGGCGCACTATTCCACACGGTTTCAAACACAGCGGTTCCTAATGGAGCCAGTAACTGTTTTTGAAACGATGACTTTTCGATGTTATCCACGTGTCTCTCGAGAAGTGCGATGTATGCCAATGACGTGGCAACGCCAACCGTGGAAGATACACCTTGTTCCGCACCCTGTGTGATGAAATACATAGACGTGAGTGCACCACCGTATGCGACGGTCATACGATTGATGCGCTTCTTAAGTTTATCGTAATCATTTTTAGGTTCAGTCGACGCACGAACGACCGCGTTGTGGATGGACCACATTTACTAATTTAGACCTGTAATCCTTAATTGAGATAAAGACTTCGAGCCCCTATTAACAAATGTCGGAACTTCAAGTGAAGAGACTCGTGCAATATGCGATTATTCCAACTCGCGGTTCTTCTGGCTCTGTTGGATACGATTTATATAGCGTCGAAGATTGTTGTATCTTATCTAAGAACCGCGGTCTTGTCGGTACTGGAGTCGCAGTTGTTTTGCCGGTAAATGTATACGGACGCGTGGCTCCGAGATCGGGGCTTACGGTGAAGCACGGTATCAATGTCGGCGCGGGAGTCATTGATCCGGATTACACGGGTGAAATCAAGGTCGCTCTTTTTAATCACAGTGATACTGATTTTGAAATTAAAAGGGGTGACAGAATTGCACAGTTGATTTTGGAGCGATGTGAAACGCCCTACGTTCGGGAAATCGGTGAAATTAACGAGACCGAGCGTGGCTCGGGTGGATTTGGATCTACCGGTATCTAATATTTTTTACGATCGTCACAAAACCACATCATTTCTTCGGTCGGCATGAAGAGTATACCCTTGCGCATGGTCATCCACAATTGCGCCTGGTTTACATTTGGATAACTCCAAAGAATCCACCTCTCCCAGTACCCCATACGAAAGGGGTCTTCCCAGTTTTCTTCTGTGCTGGTATCGGCGTAAAGCATTCCTCTGTGTATTTCATATAGGTCTGTTTCGACTCGCAAGTCTCTTGGTATCTGGGCTCCTTTTCGAAGAAGGTGTGCTCGCATGAGTCTCGGGTTTCCATGGTCCGTGTAATCTGGAGACTCTAATGAACCAAAATCAAATGTCCTTTTATTTGGTAACAGTATTCTATATTTATGCGTGACCAAAGGACTCGGTTTGAGAACGACGTGCATATACATTAATTTGATTTTTAGTTTAGCGCCTTTTTAACACAACAAACTTAAGATCTCCCTTTTTAACTTTTTCACGTGTCAAAGGATTTGTAAATAGAATCATATTTCCATTTACATTTATAGCACTCGTCATGGACATGCGCGCCATCTTCCTAAAAGATGTTGGTGAAAGATAAAGTTTATTTATTTTTACCGCTTTGTCTCCATCGTTGAATTCATTCGTTGTGATTGGATCTACGGGTAAATTTTTCACAGTATTATCTTTCCATGTAATTCTGTTTGTGTTTTTGTTTTCATTTGAATTCTTTTTCATGCGATTTTTGTTTTTCATGTATTCAGACGTATTCATCCGTTTCATGTTATTAAAATTGAGGCGACGACCGATTAACCCCGCATTATTAAACGACATGAGAGCTCTTCTCATAGTTCTAAGATTTTCTGGATTTTGTCTGATGGGAACCCCTCGACTATCGTATCGTTCAATAGCTCGCCTTCCCGTATTTGCAAGATTTTCGTCAACCATCACACGTCCATTTGGTGAAGTCATCGGGGGGGTCGTGGGTGTTTCTATGACCACCCTGTTATTATTGTTATTCATACCTACATTAAATAAATATTTTTATTACCTAAGTGATTTAAAGTATTCATAATATCATTGATCATGTTTGATATTCTGAAAACAGCAATCGGTACGGGTGGACCTTTGTTAGTTGAACATAAGGGTCGCATTATATCTGAACAATGCATTCTTATTACGCACGAACACGTGAACAAGATGATTGATAAACTAAAAAATATCAATTTCATTAAGATTGAACAAACTTCAGATCGCTCGTTTTCAATTTCTTAACTACAAACCTCGTCTCTATGATACGCATGTAAGCATACGCAGCCAAGAACTCAAGATGATGTAATTTCTTATATAGATGCCAAGTGAACATTTTTAACGCGTAATTGTCCCTTTTATTCCACGTTTGTTCCCTCGTAGTCGTAGTAGTTCTCGCCATGACATACATAAAAGTAACACTTCTAAATATATTATGCGAACGTACACATCTGTTGATGGTATAACCATAAAGGTGGGTGAAGATGCAAAAGAAAACGACATTCTCACACAATCGAGTTTTCCAAACGAGTGGTGGATGCACGTGGATGGTGGAGCGGGTTCACACGTGGTCATTTGCTGTGAAGACAATGTATTACCCCGTGAAACAAAACGGGACGCCGCCACACTCGCGGTATATTACAGTAAGTCTGCAAAAACACGCATGGTGCGCGTGAATGTGGTGAGAGTAGATCAAGTTCTTAAACATGAAAAGATAAAGAATCACGGACAAGTGTACCTCGAAGGGCCCATCGATCAACTCACAATTCTACCAAACAAGGAGGGTGAACGTCTAAAAAGGTTATTAAAATAATAACACGTGATATCGTTAAGATGAATGTATCTTTCGGTAATCTATTCACACCTTTATTACATCTGATACAGATAGTTAGATCATATTACATAACGCTGAGTGTGTTCATTATTAAGTAAAACATGGGTAACATATGGCGGCTGGTAATTAGACCGGATAAGAGTATATGTCTCGCATCACAATATGTGGAAGATGAAACAATAGTACAACTCACACCTAGATTGCGAGACAGGTCGTTAACTCGTGGCGACCGATATTCGATACAATCATTATGCGCTTTGCAGTTCTTGGGTTTAGTTATATTTGGTGGTAAGAATATCGTAGGCGATTGGCTCATGATATGCAATCTCGTGTTTACATTATTTGTTATGTATTTTATACGGTGTGAATATATAATTAATTTAATCACTATACACATCTTTTATACTACAGGTTTAATAGTATACGGATTTTTTGAAGAAAACCTATATGTATTTGCGACATCCCTAATATATAACACTGTATATACATATCATATCATTAAAGATTTAATTCGTGACTAAGTAAATGCATCACCAAGACTGGAAACCTGTCGTGATTCGTGGCGTGAAACAGAATGTTCCGAGTCCCCATCGTGAAGTAACGAAGGCACAGAAACTGGATCAAACTGAAATAGGTACACACGAAAAGGTGAGTCTCTCTATGTCGAAGACGATTCAACAAGCGCGCATCGCTAAAGGTTTCAAAACACAAAAAGATTTAGCGGTGGCGGTGGGAGTTCCGGCGAATATCATTAATTCGTATGAATCGGGTAAGGCCATGCCCGACAATACAGTTCTTCAAAAATTACGTAAAGTCCTCGGGGTGAGGCTCAGATAGTCTGGTACACACGACAACCACAAGTGGTACCAGAATTAAAATTATAATTACAGTTAATGTTACAAACATTCGTACCTTATTAGTAATAAAGATAAGAAACCCTTGTAAGACAAATGTCTCTCAAAAAAGAAGAGATCACGTCTCGTGAGACTCCGGATGCCATGCAAAAACGCATGTTTGAAGCCAAGATTGCCGCCATGAACGGTGCGATGAAAGGTGAAAAGATTCGTTACAAGTCCAAACGAGACCCCGAGCGATTCTTAGAATTCTTGGAGTATCGATTGACGATATGGGAACAACTCAAGGATGAGAAGTTCTACGCGAAGCGAATGTATGAAAAGACGAAGGAGGTCATCGAAGGTCTCAGTTGAGACTCGAATAGTGTCCCGCGATGTAATACACATCCTTAAACCCCAATTGAATCAATCTCTCCGCTGCAATTCTGGCCCTTTGCCCGGTGTTGCAGTAGACCAACAACCCCCGCTTGGGGAGTTTTGACGTCGTTTGTTTATTCATTTTACCTACCGGTAAATGAATCGCACCCTTGTAATGTCCAAGTCTATACTCCATCGATGTCCGCACATCGATAACCTTCTTAATCTTACCATTTCTTATCATCTTTTTGGCTTCCCCTGATGATACGAGATTTTCACCTGTGATCGTATACACAAGGGCTGCAGTTGCAATTGCTACTATGACAGGTAACATTTATATACACATGCATAAAGATTTAACCCGAATGTGATTCATGAGTCTTCGAATTAAGAAGCTATATCCAGATGCTATCATACCAACGAGAACATCACCTGGATCGGTAGGTTATGACTTATATAGCATGGAAGAAATCGTAGTACCACCACTTGAACGAGCATTTATAAGCACTGGCGTGTGTGCGTCACTACCACAGGGTGTATACGGCCGAATCGCACCAAGATCTGGACTCACACTTAAACATGGTATACAGACTGGCGCTGGTATCATTGACCCCGATTTTACGGGTGAATTGAAAGTTATCCTATTTAATCACGGAAGTGAACCATTCGTCATTAAGAAGGGAAATAGGATCGCACAAATGATCCTAGAGAGGTGTGAAACACCTATTATTGAAGAAGTCGATGAATTAGTGGAGACACAACGCGGGTCTCGTGGATTTGGTTCTTCTGGAAATTAGTTGGAAAACGCGATTCCAGCCATACCATCCTTGACGCGCAAAATGTTATAATTCACGGCGTACACTCTATACAAGCCATCTCTGGCATCGGACTTTGGATTTTGAATGGTCAATTTCGCATTGTCGATTCGAGAGAAGTTAAGTGTCCCACTAGGTTGGGATTTGTTCATGGTGAGACAGAATGGCCACGAGAACAACGGAAGTGCGTCGAGAGAGGATGGCGCGAGAACGGTAGTGTGCATTTCGTGAACGACGTTGTGATGGAATGCGTTCGATGTATTTTCAAACAACGAAAGGCCATTGATGTAAAGAGACGACGAATCGAAGCTGTAATCACTGTTCCATCCAGTGCCCGACACGTTAGATGTTGTCAAGTGAAGCGATTTCACTGGGTGGTTGAAATAGGTGAGATCGATCGAGGTATCGGTCTTAGAGGCTGGCTGGTACTGCGTTTGCGTTATGAGTATCTCGTGTTCTTGTTCGGTAAAATACTCTCTTTCGGCTGTGTCGAGGTATGTGTACATACCGTACACCTTGGGGGAGGCGCCAAACGAACCGAATCCAGATCGACACTTGATTCGCAACTCAACTTCGTGATATTGCAACGCGACCAATGGGAGAGATTTGGTCCAGTCTTCACTGAAAAAGAATGGAATCATGTAATAATCACCGGCGGTACCACTGATACCCTTCGCGTTATCGGAAACTTCGGCCGTGGTGACGGCACAAGAAGCTTTCGCTTGACTGTCCTTGAACAAAACGTTGTGGACACCTTGTATGTAAAGGGAATCCATGCGGCACACTTCTTGTCCGCCGACGTGGAGGCTAAATTCGGTGACGGACGTATCATCGGTGGAATGGAATCCATCCGTGTTGATACCGACATTCGATATATTTGGTTGTTCTATCCACATATAGCTCAGAAGATCACCCTTTGATCGGATTGGGATGACAACTTCACCCCCACCGGTGAAGGTACCGATGTAATCCATGCGTTCTGGTTTAATGGCAAAGTTGGTGTGGCGCTTGTAGTTCTGACGCCAGAAGCTCACCTGTGGTTCGCCCGTGATGTAGGCATCCTGAGCTCCGACTGATACAAGATCGACAAGTGCAGCTGACATAATTATTATTAAACGATATTAAAATTTTAGGTACATAACGAGGTATGGTCATCTTCCAGGCACTCACCTGGGAGACAAGGGATACCGAGGAGGAACACTTGGTCAGTATATTTGGTAAAGATGAGATGGGTAAATCTGTGTGTGTAACGACCGCGTTCACACCTTATTTTTTCGTAAAGCTCCCGAGGAACGTCACGCAGCAACGAGTTCAGAATCTATATAACAAAATAGACAAGGCCTGTCCTGGCTGCCTCGTCAGTTACAATACTATCAATCGAAAAGATGTGTGGGGATTTCAAAACAACGAACAATTTCCATATCTCCAATTATTTTTTAGGAATTTGGCGTCGAGGCGAATGGTAGCCGGACGACTTCGAAGACCACTGGAAGATGAACACGTGAAGATGAAAATATATGAATCCAACTTGGATCCAGTTCTTCGCCTTATGCATAGGACTGGTATTCAATCGACTGGGTGGCTGGATAGTGGTGATAACTGTGAAGTAGCTTACAACGCACACGTGGACATAGATTTGGAATGCAAAAATTGGCGAAATCTAAAACCCGTGGATAATCCGAAGACGGCGCCATTCGTTGTTGCATCTGTCGATATCGAATGTAATAGTTCTACCGGTAAATTCCCCGATGCGGATGTAGACGGTGATGCGTGTTTTCAGATTGCAATCTCATTGTGTAAATTTGGAAGTGATGAACCATACGACAAGACTTGTTTATGTTACAAGAAAACAGATTCAGATCTCGAGGGTTCAAATATCAGATCGTACGATACTGAGCGCGAAATGTTAATGGCTTTTAAGGACTATTTACATAACAATGAGGTTGATATCATAACCGGGTGGAATATTTTTGGGTTTGATCTTGAATATCTGATGAAAAGAGCGATCGTGACTCGGTGTGACCCCACATTTTTTCAATTAAGCAAAATGAAGGGGTATAACTGTGAACTCACAATGAAGAAGCTTTCTTCGAGTGCACTGGGTGACAATGCATTGAAACTCGTGAGTATGCCCGGTCGTTTCATTTTCGATTTGTTCCATGAAGTCAAGAAAGGGTACAAACTCGACTCTTATAAATTGGATAACGTATCAAAATTGTATCTCGGAGACAATAAAATTGATATGCCCGCAAAGGAGATGTTTGCTAGATACAAAGAGGGTGATCCAGTAAAATTACGGGAAGTCGCGGAGTATTGTATCAAGGACACTTTACTTCCACATCGCCTGTTGTCTAAGCTATGCATTCTAATTAATCTTCTAGAAATGGCAAAAGCGACATGGGTTCCATTGTGTTATCTCGTCGAGCGGGGTCAACAGATCAAAGTATTCAGTCAACTCACGAAAAAGGCGCGGGAAATGGGATTCATGGTACCCACCATTCAATATGGACAACTCGGTGATCAAGGCTACGAAGGGGCAACGGTCCTTGAAGCACAAAAAGGTGCGTATTACAAGCCGATCACGGCTCTAGATTTTGAAGGTCTGTATCCTTCAATCATGATGGCACACAATCTCTGTTATTCGAGTCTTGTCATGGATCCTAAATACGAAAACGTACCGGGTGTGGAATACGAAACGTTCGAAATTCCTGTACCGAATAAAGTTGAGGGGCAACCACCGACAAAGCGACTCTGTAAGTTTGCACAAGGAGTTCCGACGCTTCTACCGAGTATTCTCGTCGAGTTGAAGCAATTCAGAAAACAAGCGAAGAAAGATATGGCTTCATCGACGGGTGCATTGAAAGCGATGTACAATGGTAAGCAATTGGCATACAAGATCAGTATGAACTCTGTATATGGATTCACGGGAGCTTCTAAAGGTATGCTCCCGTGTGTAAATATTGCATCCACCGTAACGACGAAGGGTCGTAGTATGATCGATGAAACAAAGGAGTATGTGGAAAAGAACTTTCCTGGTGCTAAAGTGAGGTATGGGGACACCGATAGTGTCATGGTTGAATTTGACGTAGGTGACCGCAAAGGCATAGAAGCTGTGGAATACAGTTGGAAGATAGGTGAAAAAGCTGCCGACGAATGTTCAGCGCTTTTTAAAAAACCAAACAACTTGGAACTTGAAAAGGTATATTGGCCCTATTTCCTATACAGTAAGAAACGATACGCCGCAAAGTTATGGACGCGGGGTAAGGATGGTAAGATGAACATGGATTACATAGATGTAAAAGGTCTTCAACTTGTGAGACGCGACAATACCGCACATGTACGAGAAGTGTGCAAGGAACTTTTAGATGTAGTACTTGAAAGTAGTGACATCGAACCACCAAAGGCGCTCGCACTTCAAAGAGCCATAGAGCTGATTGAAGGAGATGTACCAAACGAAAAACTCACACTTTCACAGGGTCTTTCTGATTCTTATAAGGTGAAGGGGCAGAGTGTATCTATAAATAGCCCGAATATCAGGGATATTAATCAAGCTCACGTACAAGTTGTACGCAAAATGCGGGAGCGACAACCTGGATCCGAACCACAATCTGGTGATCGCGTACCTTACATTCTCGTGAAGACGGACGATCCTAAGGCAAAGGCTTTTGAGAAATCGGAAGATCCAAAGTATGTGAGTGAACACAGTGATGTACTACAGGTCGATTACGAATATTATTTTATGAACAAGTTCATCAACCCAGTCTGTGATCTTCTCGAGCCGCTATTTGATGATCCAAAAGAAGAGATATTTGGTGAACTTCTTACTAAGATCAAACCAAAAAGAAGACAAAAAAAGAAAATGGAGACTCCCATCGATGATCTCCCATTTAAAAATTAAAAGCTATGATGTATTAAGGGATGAAGATTTCTGAAAATCTCGCGCGTGTATTCGAAGATGAGGTAGAAAAGGTGTGTCACGAAAGAATGTTGATATATGCACAAAATATATGTAAAATTCATAACATACCACTCAAACTTTTGCTCAGAGATTTACCTAACCCGAGGGGGTATTGTCTCGGTATAAAAAAAGGTGGAGAGCCATGCACTAGAAAGGCGAGTCACGAAGGATTTTGCCTTTCACACGCCGGATCATCGAAACTTCATGAACCCGTAAATATGAACACGGTAGTTAGACACAATCACACATTCCCTCCTATGTTTAAAGCAGGATGTCCCGCGTGTGAAAATTCGAATACTAACCAATTTAGAGATTTGAGATGTATTATGTAATATGAGGAAATCGGATATCCTATTAAATTCAATAGACACATTTTATGGTGCATCTGAAAATGGTGAGATGCTCACACAGATACTTTCAAAATCCGGTGGCATTTCACTTAGAAATTTGGAATGGTTTATCACGAACTATTCTAAAAAGACAAATTTGATGTATAAGACAAACGACGGTAAGATTTTCAGTGTTCACTGTGCTTACAAATCGACATTAGATGGATATAGCAAGAAACTATTTGACCCATTTTGCAGGTCGGATAAGATATCATACAAGATTCCCGGAACACACGATGAAATTCATACGACTGTTGCACAGCTCAATTTCATCAAGTGGTGTATAAAAAATGGAATCATAAAATATATAAAAGAGCACAAATGTGATTTATTTGGGAAATGATGCGATCATAATCGCACCCTCTTCGGGTACTGCTACGAATTCCCCGGTGCCATATTCTTCTACGATAGGTGAATATGATATTGGTTCTTCGCGCGTGGTTAAATATCCATTTTCAAATGTAAATGTTTGATAAGATGTATAATATATATGACATGTAAATGTTTCCGTTGTTCCGTGATAAGGATTTAATTTAAAATCTATGGTGGTTCGATTGTTTTTTATGTTTGTAAAATCGAGACTCCCAGATGGATCGACGTTTCTTGGATGCATAGAGAAGCTATATGTGTATATATTCCTTGGGGTGCTGTGAAATTTATGATTTAAAGTAGTCAAGTATCTGTAATAATGAGAATCTGCGGTATTTATGAGTGGTAAATCTTCACCATTTATCACCAATTTAGCCGATATAGCCACGTCATCTGAAATCGAATCGTTCGCTCGTCTATAGGAATAAAATGGGGTGAAATTAAATCGGTTATGATAGTAATCATATAATTGATCACTTGAATAGATGTTACTCGCTATATTTTCATCTTCAAAAATCTTATTTCTAAAGAAAAAGTGAAGCGTCTTGACTCTATTTTGTGGCGTGAGTTCAATTTTTAGCTGATCATTTCCGGGTTCCGTGTCTACTTTTGGATGTGTCTTGAATACATCGGTAAACATTTCATATTTACTGGAAGTATAAAATAATCTTTCTTCCGGCGTGACTGTGATCTCTTCTGTCACTACGTCGAAACTATCTAACGATAGAGTGACTGGGTCATCTGTAAAAAATGTTTGTGGTCTAAATTCTATATCGAATTCCAATTTTTGTTTATTTATAGCACACAAAGGAAAATACGGTCTATTATGCACGTTTGTTTCGTAGTCAGACGACTCGTAACTTCTAGAAAAGAAGAATGGTATTGGTACGTATACGAAGGTATCACTCGTTTTTATTAGATTGAATGTTGGTGATAAGACGGTTTCTCTATTTATGAAACGTCCATCTGTGTAAGTTCTACTCACGTGTTCTGAATGATCTAAATACATTTCATCATAAATAAACCCTATATCATCTTTATATATTTCTAGAATAGTTTCATCCACACGCATAATTATGCTTTTAAATAGGTGTTTACCAACTTTATCCGCATAATTATAATTCCCATTGGATAAACCGGGTAGTTTTACTCGTATGTACATATTTGACAATAGATCTCCCATGTTTCTGGGATTAAATGTAACTTTCACAGTTTGACCAAATGGCCACCCGCTTGATGCAGAACTAGGTTTATTAACATTAAAACTTCTATGGAATTTTCTAAAATCCGAGTGTCTTTTCTGTTTGTAATTAAAGAGTGAGTCTGCACCCAACAGATACGTATCTTGTTCGCCTATAGCAGATAGGCAGAGTGCTGCACCGGTATTTGGTCCGGACCTATCGCACATACTACTTATTGTTTATATATTTTTAAATCGGATTTCCACATGGTGAGATGACTCGTTGCATTCAGTGTTTCGAGTTCCTTCTTGATTGTGTTTGTATCATCATTAAGACTCTGAACCGCTTCTTTTGTGTACTGGTATGTCTTAATATTCAACAAATAATCATACGATCCATCAATTTTATCATAAGATTTTGAAATTTCATTTTCAAGTTCACTCTTTTTTCTCTTGAATACGACGATGCGCTCGTTGATGACCGCGTCTACAAAACGGGACATATTTTCAAGTTTCTTCGTTTTTTCTTTGAGAACGTGAAGAAGGTGTTCTTTGCGTTTTTTATACGTTTGAATTCTGATTTCAACGAAATCACTCAGAATCTCTTCTGGACTTTCGTATTTTCTGATACCCTTTGTGGGGTGAAATAAGTGCATATTACTCACATGAAACGACTTCTGGAGCTTGAAATCTTTTATGATATTTTTACCCGCGTATCCATGTATAGCGAAATCCACATCTTCTGTTGTACTGTTATTGATGAACCCTGAAATGACCTTCTTTTCCATGAGTGTGTCGAGATACTCTTTGTAGTCTTGCGTCCATCGACCGGGTGGGAGTTCTGTAATTTTGATACCTGTACCATGATTATTAGTTGTCCAAACACCTTCTGTGATCCAAAGACCTTCCTCATTCTTGAAAATGCGTCCTTTGAACTTATCAAACCATGGTTTCATTTCCACGAGTGACTGACCAGAAATAGAACGCTCTATATTCTCACATATATCTTTTGGATTGAACGGTGGCACGTAACAACTGAATCCTGTACCGATACCTTCCGTGCCATTGATGAGCACCGTGGGTAACACCGGAACATAATACTCTGGTTCAATGGGTCTACCATCGTCGTCGAGATATTTGAGGACAGCGTCATCTCGGGCATCGAAGAGTTTTCTCGCGTCTTTGGTGAGCTTTGTGAAAATATACCTCGTTTGACTCGCATCTTTTCCACCCATGAGTCTCGTACCGAATTGACCACACGGTTCGAGTAGATTAATATTGTTCGACCCCGTAAAATTATGTGCTAATTTTACGATCGTGTCTGCGAGAGACACTTCACCGTGATGGTACGCCGATGTTTCCGCCACGTACGCCGCGAGTTGGGCAACTTTCATTTCGCTCGTGAGGTTCTTTTTGAAACAGGAGTACATGACCTTTCTTTGTGAAGGTTTGAGTCCATCACACATGTGTGCGATCGACCGTTTCAAATCTGCGAGGCTGAAATTTACGAGATCTTTATGAATGAATTCAGTGATATCGATTCTCTCTACATTTCCATATGCAATCTCGAGCTCCGAGCTTTCTTTTTCGGTACTTTCGAGTAGCCACGTTTTTCGAGAATCAGCCTTCGTTTTGTCGAAAGCGAGCACGACAGATTCATCTGTTTTCTCGTCGGTGTCAAATTTAACTGTGAGTTTTTCGATGTTTTTGAAATATTCTCTTGCCTCGGCAGACGTAGACGTACCGAGTCCCTTGTAGTATTTAATCTTCCACCCAGGTTTTCCATTTCCATACCACATTCTGAACATGGAATCTGTGTAGAACGACATAGTTTGCGATCCCTTCGACGCCTTGATGATGGGTGTCACCATACTCACTACAAAATTTAGGTCAAGTAAACTTGGCCAAAAATAATGAATCATATTGAGTACGAGACCTTTGATATGACTTCCATCTGTATCTGCATCAGTCATGATCATGAGACGGCCATAACGAAGTTCATCGAGAGAGGTGTACACTTTACCTTGTTGAAGTCCAAGTATCTTCTTTAGTTCGCTGAACTCTTTGTTCTCCGTGAGCTGTTTGACCGACGCATCTCTCACATTTTTACATTTCCCGCGAAGTGGAAATACCCCGTAATAGTCTCTACCAACCACGGATAGACCCGCGACTGCGAGTGACTTCGCAGAATCACCCTCTGTGATGATGAGTGTACACTTCCCAGATTGGGTTGTACCAGCTTTATTTGCATCGTCCAATTTTGGTATACCCGTGATTTTAGATTTACGAACACCATCCGATTTTTGAAGTTCTTTCATTTCCTTGAATTTCGAGAGCGCCATGAGTTCATTTTGGATGTTCGTTTTGAGAATGTCCTTGATGAGTTTCTTTGTGGGCTCAAATTTGCTACCAAATTCTTGTGGTTTGAGTGTACACTCGGACTTGACCTGACTACTGAACGTTGGATTGACGAGCGTCGCTTTTACGAAGACCATGAATGCATTCTTTACTTGTTGGGGTTTGAGTTTAATCTTTTTCGCCATTTCGTCGATGATGTTCGACGCGAGTATACCCGCCACGTGATCCACGTGACTCCCACCCTTGGTCGTGCATATACCATTCACAAAAGACACTTGTTCAAATCCATCTTCCGATGGAACTACACACACAGACCATCGATCCGACGTAAACATACAAATTTCATCCGAATTCGTGTGCATCTTCGCGTATTCGTTAAATGCTGTCTTTGGAAGAGCTTCACCTTGAAATTTCACTTTACACCCCGGTGCGGTACAGATGTTCGCATCATACACGCGTTTCTCAAAAATTTTGAAGATGTAATCATCCATCGCCTTCATACCGAACCTCGACCAATCCGGTGTAAACGTGACGCACACACTCGAGGTCGTCCCCGAGTAGCTACGCATCTTCGGCTTTCCACACGTCTTCATGTTATCTGTCCATTCTTGAGTGTACGTCGTCTTGTTTTCTGAATCCTTGATTTTGATGGAGAATTTGCTCGAATACACATTCGTGAGCTTTGCGCCGTACCCATTTCTACCACCTACAACCCGCTGCTGTGAATCGTCGTAGTTGGTACTCGTGAGAAGATGCCCGAACGTGAGCTCTGGATTCCAAATCTGCTCCTTTTCGTGTTCTTTGACAGCGATGCCCCCGAGAGGCCCATTGTTCTCGACATTGATTTCACCTTTCTCTCGGTCGATGTTTACGGAGATGGACGTTACCTGTTTAGGATAGATCGAATTACGATCGATGGCGTTGACGAGAATTTCGTCAAAAATCTTGAGAAGTGCCGGTGCGTATACGACAGTTTTCTTTTCGAAGCCGTCGCCTTCCTTGACCCAATACTGTTCACCGACGCGGGCAACTGGACCAACATAAGAATCTGGTCTCTTTAATATGTGTTCCACGTGGGTGAGCTTTTGGATGCTTTCACTCATTTTACTTGATTTTTAATAAACGTGCCTCTCACTTAAGCTGTTTTCTTAAAAACAAAGGTAGGGGTCTTTATTTTTTACCTAAGTCGAGTAGACCCATCTATATAAAATCAGATAATTATGGTTAAACGAAAAATTTTTACGAAATCAAGGCGCACCCGCGTGAGACAAGCGGTTATAAATACCGAGATACAGAAGAAAGCACAAAAACTAAAGGAGGCGGACCTCATTAAAAACATCGACAGAAAAAGGTGTGTTTTATGTGGTGGTAGACACATATACAGAAATTTAAATAAGCCGACTGTGTATATCGTTTCTAACAAGAGCTTTAGAGACCCGTGGCTCAAGGTAGGGTATACTAATAAGCTCACGAGACGTCTTTCGGAGTTGAACACGAGTGTTCCGATCGACTTTGAAGTAGAGGGACACGAAACTTTTAGATCTGAAAAACACGCGAGAGCTGCGGAGAAAGAGATGCACAGGGTTTTTAGTCATCTGCGATCTCCAAATTCACACGAGCTTTTCATCATCAACCCTGTACAAGCAGTAAGCATGCTCGGACACATTAAATCTAGAATGAGAACCTAAGTCACGCAGACCCATCCTTGTAATCAAACATTTGAAGATGTCCTACGAACAGTGCCTCGCCGACGCTATGCGAATGTATCGAGTGGATTCCCCCACCGATAGATGCACGAAACTCGCAAACGCTACCTGGAAGATGAAACAAAAATACGCGCAACTCAGAACTGAAAAACAGAATAGAACCATTCAACTCATTAGCAAGGCTCCAGAAGTTGTATCTGAGAAGCGAAGAGCTGTACACACATGTCAAGCCGTGACATTGAGTGGTAAGTCGTGTGGGTTCAAGGCGGTGTGTGGTGGGTTTTGTAGAAAACATCAACCGAAGATAAAATATTAGTGTACTATAAATGTTAGACCAAGAGACACTTCGTCCAGTTGTAATAGCCATGGCTCTCTATGTCGCTTTAGCCAAAATTGTTCCAGACACCGTGAAGAAACCAACCAACATTGGTTTTGTAGACGATATCGTTTCCATGTTGATCGCTCAAAAGGGTGCCATCGCCTCGGGTGCTATTCTCACCGGTCTCATTGTTTTACTTACCAATTACATTATCGATGAATTGTTGTGAAACATTTTCTTTACCCACCATCCACTTCGTATGTGAGTGGTCCATGTGCCTCAATCGTTTTTCATATGCATCCGTCATGAATTCCAAGAGTTGTTCTTTGTTTGGTTTGCCCCATTGCATTCCTTTCTTAAACAAGAAATCGTCATTCTGCAACTCTTGAAGTTCACACGAAACCGTGTACGGTGTTTTAACATATTCGGGTGCACCACCGTATTCTGTGATGATCACGGGTTTATCACGCATGGCCGCTTCAACTGCACCCATACCAACTCCTTCTGAACTTGAAAAACTCACGTAACAATCAGACATTCTATGTATTTTGTCCATTTCGTCGTCCGATACGAGCCCGTTTATTACTTCAACGTTTGGTAGATTTATGGTTATCGGTTGATTGCACGTGGCTTTTACCAGAAGCTTTGTATCTGGTTTATTCAGACGAACGAATGACTCTAAAATAGCTCTGAAATTCTTTCGTTGGTCCATCACGTTGCCTATGTGATAGAATGTATACGTATCCTTGTGTGGTATGTGCGCCCGTATTACATAGAATTCGGTGTCCGGAAACTGACGCGAAAATACATTTTTACAGAATTCACTCGGTACGGCGATTCTATCAAATAATTTAAATAGTTTTCCATAGTCTTCGTGTACAGTTTCAGTTTCACATACCGTCATGCAATGTAAATGCTTAATTTTCTTTTTGAGTTCGACTATTTTATCGAACCAGTATTCGACGGGTAGAGCGAATATGAAAGCGCGTTCACATTCCGGTATGTGTTCGGATACCTGAATATATTTCCATTCGGGGAAAAGTTCAGTGTATTTCTTTGCGTGTTGTCCTATTCCACTCAGAAGGGTAGGACCTATGACCAGCATTACATTTAAAGATAATATTTCCTTTATGTATATTATAATGGAAGCTCTCAGGCAAGAAATCAGAGATGAAATGCAAACCCTTCGAATCAACAAGAAACACGTGTATGGTTTGTTGATGCGTTTGGTGGATGAACTTGACAGCACCCCAGCGCCAGCACCAGCACCAGCGCCAGCGCCAGTGCCAGCGCCAGTAGTAGAACAAGTCGAAGAAGCCAAGGCTCCCGCGCCAGCGCCAGTTGAAGAAGCCCCTAAGCCCGTGAAGAAGGTCGTTCGCCGAGTTAAAAAGAAGGTTGATGGGGCATCGGATGCTGTTTTGAAGTAATGTAATACACACCTCCTAAAATAAGAAGTATCATTAATATGAGATAGCTAAATGGGTATTTTTTTGTTTCTCTTCTAGCTTTCTCCAATTGTTCCGCGTCGGGTAGTTTTTTTACGTTATGGTTGAGGCTGTCTATCTTTTCCATGAGACGATCTAATGCCTGTAATATTTGTACCTCTCTATTGCGTGGTTTTTCTTTTACATCGATGGTTGTTATTTCTATTATCATGTAAAACGAAACACTCGGTTTGAGTAATTCGTAATCTCCATCTCCTTGGGATTCATACAATTTAAAGTGTGTTTTTTGTATTGACAACGGATTAAAAAACCCTGTCTGTCTTTGATGCGATCTCCACTGTTTATCTCTCAATATAAACGAGTTACTACCAGAGAAACTCCTCTCGAGTGGTATTCGCGCGAGTATTTCCCCGTGTCGTTCGTCGAGTATCTGTGCACGCTTTGGTATGTCTTCGCACACGACATCGATATATTTGGACACGTCTGTATTTCCAGTTGAATCACTTTCGCCTATTTGGGTCACGTAAAAGTCTACTATCTTAAACCCTATAACTTTTGACATATCTTCCATGTGTATATTTGAATCGAGTGAGAAATCTATCGTAAATGTATTATTAGAACCATCTACGAATTCTGAATCTACTGTGATGTACTGGACTTTCTTCGCTACTTCATCAAGATTCATCTTGTATTTAATATAGATAAAAAAAGACGCCTATGAACACATAATGTGGTGGCTTTACCCGAGAGCCGTTTGCTACGCTTTCGCTACGACTTGTGTGTATAGATTCACGAAGGGTGTGTTTGTATTTATTGCACACGTACCCGAGTATATTGAATACTCGATTGACGATTTCAGGTGGTCTAAGTTTATTGAGCACCCCAAACGCTTTTTGAGGACTATTCAGAGTGAAAAAAAGAAGCTTGAAGAAGAACATCTCAGTAAAAAGAAGGAAGAATGAGTCTGTATGACAGATTGTTTAATATTTTTGTTCCTAAGACGATCAAATGTGATATCAAAACTCAGTGCGTTAAGGAGGGGTACGAAATAGTCACCGCTACAAACGAAGTCGGCGAGGAAATCATTCTCGAATTTCCAAAGGTTCATAAAGGAATAGTGAGTGTATAATGCAAAATGGTTGCACGAGCCGCGATTTCCGTCTCGCATTTTGTCAAGCCACGCGGTCTCTCTGTACAGACGTCCAAATTGAAATCTGGAAAAAGGTCATCCAATGCGAGTCGAAATGCCCGGGTGCACCAAGGAAACGAAGAATACGCTGTATACGAAACGAGTGTGAGAGACCTCGGATTAATATTGAGGACGCTTCGAGTGAACCAGATATATGGTGATGGAGACTCTTCTGTGTATGATCCAGTGATCGATCTCGTAAAAATGCGTATACGTGAAATTAAGGTACAAAATTTAACCCAGCAAGTAGATGATTACATGGCGTGTTGTTCTGATATTGAACGTTACAAAGAAATCGAAAACAGAAATATTGAAAAAGAGCGGTTTTATAGTAGATTCTCATCTTGGAAACCCACCGTAAGACATGCGGAATTTACGCACGACGATAAGATCATGGAAGCGCAAGTGAGACTACACGAAATCACCGAGAGGTGTCGTGATTTTGAAGAGCGTGAAAAGGCGTTTAAATTGAAAACATTTGGAAGACTTGCGTCTAGAATTGACTTTTAATAATGCACTTAAACAAATCAACCGTAGATGATATATAGAACATGAATCTCAATACCGAGCTCGTGAAACACTGTGCGTCTCTTTGTCGTGTTCCGTATTTGGATGGACTCATGACGAGAATGACTAGCGAAGACACTGAGGTGTGGGCACTCCGAGCCGAAAACTTCCCCGAAAAACTCGTTCCTCGTAATTCTAGAAATTACATGTGTTACATGGGTGTTTCTACCAAAAAATTAAATGCATCGTATGGTAAGGTACACTTTCTCACTTTTGGTCACGAAAACTTCATCGAAGATTCGAGTGTTTCGAGTGAAGGTATTCTAGAACACACGTATGACATCTACTGTGAACAAATGAAGGATCAAGAAGATGTGGACGAATTGTATTTGTATCCGTGTCAAATTGATGATGATTCGTTAGTGTATTGGAGTGATATCGCCAGAGACACATGGAATATCCGCGATAAGCGTGAACTACATGAGTTTATTCGTCAAAATGAATTGATGGGTTGGGTCGACTGGTCTGCACTCGAAGAAGATTTACCGGATATTTACCACCCAAGTGAATACGAGTACATCACAGATTCAGAATCCGAGTCCGACTCTGAATCGTGTACCGAGGACGGTGAAATCAAGAATTGCGAATCATCCGATGAAGATGAAACTCCACGAAAACGCAGAAAGTTCGTATTCGACGAAACCGACGACGAGACCTAAATGTCAGTATCCTGGGTGTTGGCATAAATCATCTAGATATGGCTACTGTAAGGCACATGTAGATGAAGGATTAGCTGCGGAAGCTCTATTGGAACTTAAGAACACCCAAAAAAACTGAAACCGTCAAAGAATGGAAAAACAGAGTTTTGAGTGCGATACTAGGCTTTTAATAAATATTTACAATATCGTTCATTCAAATTTCCCATGGGCGAATACTCGAAAAATAGGTGGACGAGTGCTCCGGTTAATACGAGCGCCCGTGTATCTTTTACCACTTTGGATACCCCAGTGTATATAGCTAATGTGAGAATTCCTATGAGTATTGCTTCGACTAGTACTGACGTGAAAGGACGTGCGATCATTAAAATTACTGAGAAAAAAATTCCTAAGTCGTTGATCACTACATTTTTTTAAACACAAATAATGAGTGAACTCGCATATCTCACCGATCTCGTAAAGACTCTCATCGACGAAGTAAAAACACTTCGCGTCGAGAACAAGCAGCTTCATGAAAAATTTGATTCATTCAAGGATCAGATCAAACCTAAACGAACTGGTGCTACACAAAAGAAACCAGTCGCGGAAAGGGTACAATGTAAAGCAATCGCAGCTTCGAGTGGTAATAGATGTAAATGCCGCGCCAAAGATGGAAAGGATGTCTGTGACAAACACGATCGACAGCACGCGAGTCCGCCACAAACATCCGAGTGTGCACCACCACATCAAAAGAAAAAGCCAAGAGTAAAGAAGCCTGTGACCAAAAAACCCGTTCCGGTACACAATCACCCCATCGGCGAACCTCCGGGAGATGGTACTGTTTGTGAATTGTGTGAACAACACGGTGATATATTTGATCCAAACGTGGTTGACGCCGATTTTGAAGTTATCGCGGTGGATGGTTTGAGTATCGAAGATCGACTACGAATAATGTTAGAAAATGAAGATGCATAAAAAATAAGAGTGTAATAATTAAAAATGGATCCCATTAGAAATATAATGTCCCTCGTCGACGAGCATAAGACTGAACTCCCAGAAAATACATATCTAGAAATATGCGAAAATCTCAAACTATTATATGCATCCGGTGATACCGTGCGTGATAATTATATATTGAATCTCACGAATGATTACCTTTCACTCATGGAACAAAATGAGACTCTACGTAAAGAAATTACACAAATGAAGCGAGATTTGGTTCGCTCCAGAATGGCGAGATTCGACGACGTTTCTGTACCTATATCTAATACTCGGACATTCTTAGAAAATCTCGTGGGTGCATCTTCAAACACGACCACCGCGAATTCTATTGATGACATTCCGTTACCGCCTCTGCGCATTAGATTCTAAATGACGAGTTCTTTTTCGTGTCCAACTTTTAGTTCGGTGTTTATCATGACATCGTACCCGGCATCCTTTGCATTTTTACAAAATGCAACATCTTCAGAGCACATCTCTTTAATGATTTTTCCATCCGGCATATCAAATGTTTGAAGTTCCCTGTGAAAATATGGATACGTCATTTTTTCGAGTACTTCACGCTTTACCGCCATGAATCCCATGCCATTGTATGCGACTTTCATGTGTTTGGGTGCACCTTCGAGATCTTCTACGCGCAGAAATTTAAATGAACCATGTTTTTTGAAATAATCGATGTTCCACGTTTTAACTGCCGCGTAATGCTTCATATCTATCATCCTATAGATACCCGAAACAATAGGGTAAGTATCCGTATCTTCAATGAGCTGTTCGAGTTGTTCCGGTATGAAGAATATATCGCTATCTATGGTTACCCATACATCGAAATCAACTTCATTATTGAATGGTTTTTGATCGACACCTCGGAGTGTATCTAACCCAAGCGTTTTCATTCTTGAGAATGGCACAAAACTACTGTAATCGTTCACCATCATCACCGTGTAACCTTTGTTTTGAAGATACAAGAGTGCATTTGACCAATTTCGTAAAAATGCACCCGAAAAGTGATTTCCTGGAAGTGCTATGATGACCGTCTTCATTTAAAGGTGTATGGATTTACATCTTTAAACTTAGATAAAGTGTGTGAAACTATTAATCACAAGAACCAATGCGCACTAGAAAAAAACAAAATGAAGACCCCGATTACGTCGTTGACGATGCGTCAGACGATGAATTAGAAGACTATTATAAAACCGCACCTAAACCATATTTTGGTAATGGATTTAAGATTATCTTCGATGGTCGAGAAGAAAAACATCGTTTCATGAAAAGGGTCGGTTCGAAATATTTGAGTAAATTGTGATTATTGTGGTGGTGCGATGACCTGCCTGAAGGCCAAAAACAGTGCGAGAATGATGGAAAGTACTATCAATGCGACGTCCCACACTGGTTTACTCTTTCTACCCCAACTGACCGTAAAGAAAACGCCCAAAAATACACCGATAGATCTTAGCAGTGCTTCGAGTGCGATATTCATTTTTAATATATGTCTATATTTTATTTTTAATGTCACGGCTTAGAAAAAACTAGTTATAATGTAATAAGATGAACGTACCCGTGTACATACGAAAGAAAATGACTTTTCGTGAATACGTGAAGTTTTGGTACACACGAAAACGGGTTGCCAAAATGACGAAAAAGATGGATCACCACATATCCAAGGCTAAAAAGTATGAAGATTTAATGTACAAATCAGACGATGAATTCGTGGAATGCATAAATAAATTATGTATGAAATATGCCTAAGTCAATTTAAAGACTCACAGGGGTCGCACCAAAATGCGTTGCCCTGCCTGCAAAACCTGCGTATCCGCTATCAAGAATGGTCACATTGAATGCGTCGAGACATTCAACTACAAGAAATCCAAGAGTGCCGTAGAAGCGGCTGTTCGTCATAAACAACGAGAAATCTACAATTTCTTCAAACGATCTGGTTGCCCTAGATCCTTTGGTGAAGAATTATACGGATGCGCTGAAAATAATTGGAACGCGGAATTCTTTTCGATGCTTCACATTCCAATGCCAGACCACGAATCACAAACCCGTCACCTTCGTGCTTCTGTCTACGCGTGCATCATGCACGGCGATTACCGCATGTTGAGTGATTGCATATTATCTCATGGTATCAACACTTTCAATAATGCTTTTGATTCGGTTGAACGAATGCATAATGTTATTCATAAGGCCATCGTGTCAAAAGACACACAAAAGATTTCGAAAATGTACCATATGTTCTCACATAGATCTGAAGAGTGGTCTCCGACTGATTTCGATGATGCGATTGATACCGGTGTTATCGAAGTGCTTCGCACGATCGGTATCGAATGGAAGTACTGTCCGAGTGGTCTTAGAGGTGCCGGAAACGAAATGAAGTTAGCCACCATCAAACACAATCGCTTGGATATGTTGAGAATATTGGATCAGGACATCCATGGGTACCCGACTCAAATGATGAATGAAATGAAAACTACGAGAGGCAAGACTACGCAAGCTCGTAAGGAAATGATAAGATACGTGGTACAACGAGAGTATCTCGTCGTTGATCGCGCTCACGAAAGAAACGCAGAGAGACGACGCACTCTTTTTAACACTGAAGCCAATATTACACTCGAGAGACAAGTGGATCCGATTGTGGAGCGTGTTACCAACCTTCACAAAGCTCTCGCCATCATCGAAGATTGCAAAATTCCAGAGGGTAAGTACTTGGAGTTGTGTAACCTTTTGATGGATGTGCACCGTAATGGTGTGAGAGCTTAATTAATCTCCATGTACAGAATCACTCGATCTTCCTCCGATAGGTTCTCCGCCCAATGCGGTTCACGCGCGTCTAAAATGATGTGTTTCCCATTTTCTTCGATTGCGTCACCACTTTTAGAGTGATGTAAGATACAATATCCAACTGGAACTTTTAGCCCTAGATGATATGTAAATTTATAATTCGGACCCACGTCGTCTGTGTGTAATTTAAGCTTAACACCACCCTTCATCAAAGAAAATCCAGCCACCTTGATACCCTCTATCGATGAAAGGAGAGCACACGTCTTTGGGCATATCTCACAATTACCCAGTACCGATTGTCCATCCCATATGAGTGGCCAACTGATCCATTCCTCGGCCACGTGATCTTGCCCACCTTTGAGCCACCCATGTTTACCGGATGCATACAAAGATACGACCTCTTTTAAGTGTTCGGACCCAACCCATTCACCTTCCTTGCGCGGTGTGTTCGTTATGAATACATTCGGAAGGTTATTCACTTCATCCCGTATGACTTTGTAGTGGTCTTTTAGATCTTTAAGAAGCATCTTATGATCACATCTAATCATTTTTTTATGTTTGTATAATAAATGGCTCTGGGTAATCAATTGATAAATGACAAACTGATGAAACAGTTCAACCGAGAGGTTAACGCAGCAAAAAAACAAATTAAGGAGATTGAATCTCTGATCAAAAGTGTGTCGGTGTATACACCTAAAACGCGTCCCAGAACTGCGAAGAAAAAACCCACTAAAAAGTAAATGTATGCACTCTTATGTAAACCAATGATACTTCCACCCCCATCACCACAATCCAGTGATGTTATGATGATGGGCGTTAAAACGTGTAGAATAGTTGTTATTCAACCGAGTCAGAAAGAAAATGTGTATGAATTAACCATCGAAGAGAATGTTCCGCCATTGATCATAGATTAAACTAAAGAAATGAATCGATAGAGTATCAAGTATGGAAGATGAACTCATGAAAGCTATGCGTATCATAGACAAACATTCAGATAAAATGCCCGAGGGGGATTATCTGAGTCTTTGTAATATTATGCGTGACGTGTATAAGGGTGCTACACCGGATACACCCGAACCGGTGGGTGCGAGAAGTGTATTTCCAGAAGCTATTCTCGTGGATGACGTAGAATTAGACGATGAATCTGTTATGTATTTTCAAACTCATTATGAAAATAAGATGCGGTGTGTTGATATTGATATTAAACAAGCGGAGATGAAAATAATTGACAAGATCATAAAAAACACGAAAATTATACAAAAAACGACGACGTCTGTGATGCGTTTAGCGATTCGTTATTATTGTGAGTCACACAATTTATATTTAGATGATTACAGTGCGGAAGAGTATTTGACATATTTAGGTACGAGGCGCGATCTCGATTCTATATGTAGATCTTTCATAGCCACGGAAAATAGATATAGAAATACACTCATTCGAGACTTACATAGAAGATGGACCTCTATATCGGATGAAATAGACCTAATTAGACGAGGTTACATTTAATCAAATTTTCATCGCATTTATCTTTTGAGTGATCACCTGTATGGGTGAAGATGTTGATATCTTTGCTTTTTTACGAGAACTCTCACTCGGTACCCTTTTTCGTTTTTTACTTGGTTCGACTTTTCTTTTCTTATCCATCGACTTACCCGCACTTTTAGATGTAGGACGCTTCTTTGATGTGCGCATGACGTCTTTTTTAGTTTCTACTAATTTACGCTTTTGTTCACTCGTTCTTTTTGCCGCTTTCGTTTTAGTACCGTAAATTTCATCGGAAGGTACACCCTTGACACCTCTACACGAAGCCACTATGAATATAGCCTCTTCATTTGGGTTTTCATTCAGAAACGTGGACAGTCTTTTTCTAGGAGGGGTTGTCGCCATGTTTACGTTCATCGCGGAGTGTATTTCTTTTCTGAGACCCCGCTTCAAAACGGCTCGCGGCAATTCATAAATCCCCGTCCAGAAGTATTCATCGTAAAAAGATAAAACTGTATCTGGAAATTGCTCAGTTTCCTTCAGTAGAGTGAACTTACTCGGTAAATTTAATAAGAGGTTATTGAGATTATTTCTGTCACCTAGACGTTTCGCGAGTTCCTCTGCACCCGCGTACGATAAAGTTTCACCCAAATCAACTGGTAATATTAAATTTTTACCTTTCGGTACACTCGTCACCGTTTGAGAAGACGGCGAATAATCTTTACCGTGTGCTAATACGAAATATACAGGCACTTTCCCCTGTGTAGCCTTTTTTATTAAAGACATTCTTAAAATAACCAAACAAAATATTTTACACCATCCAAAAAAATATAATGTAAAGATAAGATGGCGTCCGATGTTGGTATCGATATGATGGGGTGTGCAGCTAATCCAAATGACCCAAGGTGTTCGTGCTATAACGTCATGTACAAAGATTGTGATCTAAATCCAGACATTCCAGGATGTAAAGAAGGGAATGAATGGAAAAACTCGATCGTAAACGTCATACCAGAAGGTGAAGCTTTTGATGCACAGCGAAATATGGCTTCCACAGAAATTGCTTTACGGTATCATTGTGGTGACGATGTGTGTGGTGACGACAAATATAAACCCCCGGATTACCAAGATTTAGTTAATGTGGGTAGATGTGATTTTCAATTGAATGTGTGTGCGTCCGATGTGAATGTCGGTGAAAGCGTCAACGCCAAGTATTTCAGAGATTGTTCTATAAATGAAGTGGAATTTCAAGATTTAGATTCTGTGTATGCACAAGATCAGAGCGTTCAGGCCATACTTGGATTGAGAACTGGTGAAAATGCAGCCCTCATCGCGGCAAAGAATAAGCGTTTACAGTTACAACTTCGAGCGGAACAACGAGAAAAACAGGCGCAATTAGATGAAGCGCGTGAAGCTGGTGATACAGAGCGTGTTAAGAAACTTCAAGAAATCTTAGATTCATACGAAGATAAAAAGGAATCAAAGAAGATAATGTTGTTCATAATTTTAGCTATAGCCGCGCTACTCATAATTGCAATTTTAAATATTTAGTAATCTTAAGATGTCCACAGCGGTAGACGAGGCGTTCTGTGCCCAGGATGCAAACAAGACAGACGAAAGATGTTCTTGTTACAATGTGATAATGCGCGACTGTGAAGACGAGCGCAATATACCTGGGTGTAAAGAAGCCATGGACTACGTCGAAGAAACAATGTCAAATATACCAGAAACACAAGGTCCACACAAGGCTGTCGCGCGATTAGAGCTCATGCAACGTCTTTATTGCCCCGGGCAAGTGTGTGTGGGTCAAGACAAATACAAACCACCCATCATGAATGATCTTCGAGTGACTTCACCGTGTGGGTTTAGTTTGGATATATGTGTGCAAAATACGGAGATTGATGCAGCGGTAGACACGGAAGTGTTTAATGAGTGTAAGATCAATGAAAATTTCATAGGTACAGATCCATGGGAGCTTGAATTTGAGGAAGATGAAAAAGAAGACGTCGAACGCTTAGAATCCGAAAGAGCGAGTAGAGTGGAAATAAGAAAAGCGGAACTCGAAGAAAGAAAAAGGGTGCGAGAAGAAAAAAAGTTACAAAATGATCGTCTAATGTACATAGGAATCGCAATTTTTATACTTATTATTATGTTCTTAATTATCAAATAAAATATCACTCAATATAAACGGATGCCATGCTAAAGCCGGTAGTCATTCTGATTATATTGATCGGACTCGTTTTTTTGGGTATACGAATAACATCAGA
>Ga0206677_10000851_pt1 | contig 29051 bp, 27 predicted proteins | sample M130m12015metaG_FD_155475 | JGI IMG/M metagenome (GOLD analysis project Ga0206677, IMG submission 155475) | Ammonia-oxidizing marine archaeal communities from Monterey Bay, California, United States - M1 30m 12015 | ecosystem: Environmental > Aquatic > Marine > Intertidal zone | place: USA...
GGTGACAAGGCGCAACTGGTGCCGCTCATTAAGGCGGCAATCAGTCATCGTGGATTCGCTTTACTGGATGTGATTTCACCCTGCGTCACGTTTAACAACCATCAGGGCTCAACGAAGAGCTACGCTAACTTCCGCGAGCATAATGAAGCGATGCCGGTCGACTTTGTGCCACGAAGGGAGGCGATCACTACCAGCTACGATGCCGGCATGGTGCAAGAGGTGTGCTTACATGACGGGTCAGTGTTGCGCCTGCAAAAAATCAATAACGAATACAACATCGAGGATGCACAATCTGCGCTGGATGCGATTGCGCACCACAGTAAGCAAGACCGCATCTTGACCGGATTACTCTATATTAATCGCGACAGCCAGGAGCTCCACGACGTACTGCAAACTGCCTCCAAACCGCTGAATACGATGTCTCAACGGGACTTATGCCCGGGATCTCGCTTCCTCGACTCGATTAACGCAGGCCTGCGCTGAGCCTCTCGCTAGGCGCCGACAGTCCTGCCGTTATGGTGCTGGTAACCAAATCTACCCTGCGCGGTTTGGTCAGACCACTGAGCCGCCTTACTCGTCCACTGGGTCTCATCGCAACGCCGGGCATGTTGGGCACTGATCTCTAGTACATCTACGCCCGCCTCCAGCAGCATCGGTAATTGGTCTGGCAGCAGATCCCCCACTACCTCGAGGCGACCGTTAAAGCCGATCTGTCGAAGTTGCCGGGCGAGCGTGAACACCCGACCGTCCGAAAAGCTGGCCACGACTAACGCAATCACAGGCTCCTCTAGCCAGGCGTCCAACATCGATAGCGACGTCACCTCAGAGACCTGCTTGTCGGCGCGCTGCGCACCCCTTCCCTGCTCCGACATAAAGCGGCCACCATGATCGACCCTGACAGTATCGATCGAATCACTCATCGCGAAGAGACCGCAATGACGTTGGGGTTTCGGTGCAGTCCGCACTCTAATTTGTCTTGCCCCCGCCAGCGTCCTGCTCGTATGTCCTCGCCGCCCGTCACCCGAGACGTGCACGGCTCACAACCAATAGAGGGGAATCCCTCGCTTACGAGGGGATGTGGCGGAAGCCGGTGCTCCGCTTGGTACGATGCGATACGATCTGCACTCCAATCGGCCAGCGGATTGAATTTCCACGTAGCGTAAATGTCGTCCCATTCAACCCGCTCCAGCCAAGCACGCTCGGTCGAATGAAACTGCTTTTGCCCGCTAATCCATCCACCATAGGGCCTCAGTGCCCGCTTGAGCACCTGCACTTTCCTCACCGCGCAACAACGATCGGGATCCCTTTGATGCAGCGTACCCGCCTCGTCGTAACGCTTTTCTGACAGTGGATCAATACCCATGATCTGGGCTCCCTCCAGTCCGAATCGGTCAATGAGCTCATCTCGATAGGCCAGGGTTTCAGGAAAATGAAAACCCGTGTCAAGAAATACGACGCGAGTCTGAGAATTGAGCGTTGCGACCAAGTGAAGTAACACCGCGCTCTCAGCGCCAAAACTCGATACCACTGCTAGCTCGCCAAATGGAGTTTGCTGGCTGAGTAACCGCGCCAAGAAGGCTTGGGTATCCAATGAACCGAGTGCCTCAAATGCAGCGCTCTTAGCCGAAACGGCTGCCGGTATCGCAGGGACGCTACTATGCGGCATCTCTCACCTCATACAGTGCAGCGCGAAAAGGCTCAGTACCCACCCTTTCAACCGTGGCCGCAAACGTTTCAGATGACGATAAGCGCAGTGCAAGAAAAGTGTCTAGCATCCGATCTAGCGCCAGCACTAAATCGTCCTCACTGAAGCCGGGCCCCATTTTGTCGCCGAGCTTCGCTGCTAATCCGCCGCGCCCGCCCAATGTTAATTGATAATTCTCAACCCCCGCCTTATCTAAACCCAAGATCCCAATGTCACCAATATGGTGGTGACCACAGGCATTAATACAACCTGATATTTTTATTTTCAGGGGACCCAACGCGCGCTCGCGCGCTTGATATCGCTGAGACAATTTTTGTGCAATGGGTATTGAGCGTGCCGTCGCTAGCGCGCAGTAATCCATACCCGGACACGCAATCAGGTCTGATAACAGACCAATATTGGCGGTGGCCAGCTGGGCGGCGCACAGTCGCTGATACACCTCAGGCAGATCAGCCTGGGCAACATGTGGCAGTACTATGTTCTGTTCGTGACTGACACGTAATTCATTGAATCCGTACTGCTCAGCAATATCTGCCAAACATCGCATCTGCTCGGCACTTGCATCACCTGGGGTTTTACCGTGCGCCTTCAAACTAACCGTCACTGAGGAATAGCACTCGACCTTATGGGGGCTGACGTTATGCTCCACCCAAGATCGGAATGCGGGCACCGTATCAATCTGTTCGAGATACGGCTCGATATCCCGTTCCGGAAGATCAGGCACCGAAAATTGATCCATGATGCCTTGTAACGACTTTAATGCGCTCGGACTAAACGCAGCAATGACTGAGGGCAGCGCGTCGTTTACCGCCGCGGTAAAAGGGCCCTCCCCCATGGCTTGCAGTAGGATTTTAATCCTCGCCTTGTATTTATTGTCGCGGCGTCCAGCCAAGTTATAAACCGACAAAATGGCCTCAAGATGGGGCAGGAGCGCTGCTGTCGGGATTTCACGAAACAACCGCTTGCCGACCACGGGGGTCCGTCCAAGCCCACCACCCACATAGATATCGAACGCGACCCCGTCGCCCGACTGCACCAGCCTCAGACCGATATCATGCGCTTTAATCACCGCGCGATCGACCGCACCCGCGCTGATAGCAATTTTAAATTTACGCGGCAAAAACTGAAACTCAGGATGATCGGTGGACCATTGACGAATCCATTCCGCATAAGGCCGAGGATCGGTGACTTCATCTAACGCCGCCCCGGCAAAATGATCAGTGGTCACGTTGCGAATAGTATTTCCGCTGGTCTGTATAGCGTGCATGTCTGCTGTGGCAAGCGCCGCAAGAATATCGGGTGTATCGACCAACAGTGGCCAATTAAACTGAATATTCTGCCGCGTTGTAAAATGCCCATAGCCCCGGTCCCACCGCTCTGCGATCTCTGCCAACACCCGCATTTGCCGACTCGATAACGTGCCATAGGGTATCGCCACTCTGAGCATATAAGCGTGTAGCTGGAGATACACGCCATTCATCAACCGTAACGGCTTGAACTCGTCCTCCGTCAACGCGCCGGAGAGTCGTCGCTCTACCTGATCCCGATACTGAGCCACCCGCTCTTTCACAAAACCCTCATCAAAGGCGTTATAGCGGTACATCAGGCTCGCCTTGCCACACTGACATCATGATCGCACGCTTGCTCGCTTTGTTTCGATATCACAGAAAACGTCGTGGGGGCCTGCCCGGACGTCTGACGCAGAGGCACCAAAAACACCCCCAACACTCCGCCTGTGCCCAACCCTTCATCAATTCGTTGCCCTTCCGCGCCAGACCCATGAAGCGTAATCGCTTGAGTCATATCATTGACCCATTGCTGTTGCTTACCGAGGTAAAGCAGCTCTCCCGTGGTCAGGCGATGACAAATGTTATAGCGGTACATCAGTTACTCCGTCGTTACCCGCGATCGCGTAAGGCGCAATCGCCGTTGCTCGTATTGATTCTCTGTAATGAGTGGGCTGATGCGTCCCGATGGACGCAGCGATCGCGACCAAGTAGACACCCAGTACCACTAACTCATCGTCAATGGTTTTTGCCGTTTCGGACGCTACATCAATGCTGTGAAACGGTAATGCGTCCGATAGCTTCTTCACCCACCGCTGTTCGCTTCCCCAAAACACCACCTCGCCGGTCGTGAGACGGTTCGCCGTGATAACAACGGGTGGTTTAATACGAGCCATGCTGCTCTCGCTCCAGCGTGCCGACTGAATCAGCGTGCTCACGCAGGTCGCGGGCACCCACGGCACCTGCGATTCCGACCAAAATCATCAGAGGCCCCTCGAAGCGCTGCTCACCGAGTGCCTCGACGAACCCATCCAATTGGCTCACAAAAGCGCGCTGATCACGACGGGAAACATTTTCAATGCAGGTAACCGGTGTCAGCCTATTTGCACCGTGCATCAATAACCGTCCCTGTAAAAACGCCGCCGTCTTTCGACCCATATAGACGGCCAGTGTTTGCTCCGTATCGACCAACTGCTGCCAATCGTGCTCCGCATACCCTTTGGCATCGTGCGCCGTCAAAAAGGTGACGCGTGTGTTCCTGCCTCGTTGAGTCAAAGACACCTGTAGCGTGGCGGCGGCTGCCGCTGCAGCGGTGACACCGGGAATAATCTCTGTTGTGACCCCGGCTGCGGTAAGCGCAGTTAACTCCTCATCCAGCCGGCCAAACATGCCAGGATCGCCCCCTTTGAGCCGCACCACTACGTGACCCTGCGACGCCTCGCGCAGTAAGTGCGCGCTGATATCCGCCTGAGGCATCGATAAGCCAAAGCCTTTCTTTCCCGCATTGATAAATTTCGCTTCTTTTCTAGCAAGATCCAGAATGTGATCGCCCACCAAACGGTCATAAACGATCACGTCGGCTTCTTGTATCATCCTGCGCGCCTTGACGGTCAGCAAATCGGGGTCGCCCGGGCCTGCCCCGACAAATATCACCTTGCCCTCGGGCGCGGCCCACTGTTGATGCTGTGCTAACAACGTGGACAGCGTGCCCTCTAAGGCGGTGGGTGACAGATCTGACTGTTGGGTCGAGCGCTGAAAAAAATCAGCCCAAAAGCGTCTACGCGGCAAACCCGGTAACAACTGCCTTGCACGGTGACGAAATTGCTGGGCGGCTCGAGCCAGCACGCCTAGATGGATGGGTAGCATCGATTCGACATCTAGCTTGATTTGTTGCGCCAACACCGGCGCAGTGCCTTCAGTGCCGATAGCGACCACAACCGGATCGCGATCGACGATCGCCGGCGTGATGAAATCACAGGCATCAGGGCAGTCAACCACATTGACCCAAACGCCCGCTTCATTCGACAGCTGCGCAATCCGCGTATTGTCGTGGTCGCATTCGCTAGCGGCGTAAACCAAGCGAGCCGTTTGCAGGTCGGAAAAAAGGCAGGCCCTCATCTCTAATTGCAATCGGCACTCATCTCGCCACTGCAACATGACAGACGTAGGCGCCTCACAGAACAAAACGACTTCGGCTGAAGTTTTCAACAAAGCGCGGCATTTTGCTTCGGCGAGCAAACCGCCGCCAACGACAATCGCCCGGCAACTGCGCGTCGACACAAAGATAGGGAGGTAGTTCATAGGGCGACAGCCTAACAACGCTCGCCATATAACGAAAATATTTTTAAATCATGGTTTTATAACCGAATTAACAGAAAAATATTTCTATATAGAGCTATAAAATAGTATATTTTCTTCTTTTTCTCCAAGGAACTCGAATGAAGCTTGATTACATCGATAAAGTCCTCATCACGTTATTACAACGTGACTGCACGCTGTCGTTAGAACAGCTCGCCGCAAGAACAGGATCTAGCAAGACACCCGTATGGAATCGGGTGAAAAAACTGAAGCAGCAAGGTGTCATTCGCCATGAGGTGGCCCTATGTGACCCTGACGCACTCGGTTTAGCGGCCTGTTTCTTCGTGCTGATACAGACCAGTGAACACGATGCCGCTTGGCAACAACAGTTCCTCAGCGCGGTGCGCAGCCGCACCGAGGTGATGGAGGCGCATCGCCTAGCCGGTGATGTCGACTATATCCTCAAAGTCAGAGTCGCCGACGCCAAAGCCTACGACCAGTTTTATCAGGGCCTTATTGCGGACGTGAAGATTTTTAAAGTCACTGCGCTACTGTCGATGGAAGAAGTGAAATATGACACAGCAATGACCATCGCGGGCGATACGGCGGCCTGAGCTGATCACACATCACCGCATCGATTCGGGCACCGCGTCAACCGGCTAGCCTTTAGGCTCAGGCCCCTCGCTTTTGAGACTGGCTAAAAACACCTTGAAGTAAACCGCCATCGACCACAGCGTCAGCACAACCGCGATTCCCAATAGTACGAGGCCGAGCAAACGAAAATACTCGCCCGCTGGCTCAGAGGGATACCACAGTAAGATCGGGATGGCCGTCATTTGAAAGCCGGTCTTCAGCTTCGCCAGCGACGTGACCGCTACCGATGCCCGATTGCCCGCCTGCGCCATCCACTCCCGCAATGCGCTCACCACTATTTCGCGACCAATCACAACCATTGCCGCTAAGGTAATAAAGGCATTGTCCATTCGGTGGAGCAGCAAAATTAATGCAACCGCCACCAGTAGCTTGTCAGCAACAGGGTCGAGAAATGCACCAAACTCAGAGGTCTGATTCATTTTGCGAGCGACCCAACCATCGAGCCAATCGGTGATACTCGCCACGATGAATACCAACGCTGCCCCCACCGTCGATATCGGCTGAGGTAGATAATAGAAAACGACCATCAGCGGTATCGCCAATACTCTCAGGGCTGTCAGCAAATTGGGTAAATTCAGTGGCACACATTACTCCCCTCACGCACTGTGATTCTCGCACAGAGCACCGCACTCGTGTGGGTCAATCGTTGACCGTATGCAGGTGCTCGTAGATGGTACGTGCAATGGTCGCGCTGATCCCTTTAATTTTTGCCAATTCCTCAACACCTGCGTTCTGTATAGCTTTGGCGCTGCCAAAATGACGCAGCAGATCACGCCTCCGCTGAGCACCGACTCCCGGAATCTCCTCTAGGATCGACTGCTTCCTCGCTTTCGCGCGGCGACCGCGGTGACCGCTGATTGCAAAGCGATGCGCCTCATCCCGAATCTGCTGTATTAGGTGTAAACCAGGGTGATCACCCCGCAGGCGCATCTCCGTGCCAGAGTCGGCATCGATGAGCGTCTCGAAACCCGCTTTTCGTGTCGTTCCCTTAGCCACACCGATCACTTTCACGCTACTAATGTCATAAGTCGCCAAGACTTGCCGAGCTTGACTGACCTGCCCTTTCCCACCGTCGATAAATAAGATATCGGGCAGTTGACCCTCTCCTCTCGCCAACCGCTTGTAGCGTCGTTCTAGCGCCTGTTGCATGGCAGCATAGTCATCACCACCTGCAATATCTTCGATATTGAACTTACGATAATCCGCTTTACGCGCGCCGTTGCCATCGAATACGACACAGGACGCGACCGTCGCCTCACCTGAGCTATGGCTGATATCAAAACACTCCATCCGCACGGGGATACTCTCCAGGTCTAGCGCTCTTCGCAACGACTCCAGTCGACCTGCCATCGTTTGCTTTCCCGCTAAAAACGATCGCAAATTCGTTTGCGCCGTTTGTACGGCCATCTGTAACCAGCGTGCTCGCGCATCGCGGACGCTATGCTTTATCGACACCTTGCGACCAGAGTCGACTGCCAGCGTCTCTTCCAGCAAACTTTGGTCACCAATGCGATCACTCAGCACAATTTCCTGAGGAATTTGTTGCTGACTAGATAGATAAAACTGAGGCAAGAAAGCCTCCAATATAGCCGCGGGAGCCTCATCGAGTCGGATTTTGGGATAGTAACTGCGGCTCCCCAGTACCCTCGCCTCACGAACGAAGAGGACTTGTATACAAGCGTGGCCATGCTCTGTAAACACCGCCATCAGATCTAAATCACCCCGTGTGCCCTCGATACTCTGAGTCGACTGGACCGTTTGCAACTGGGTGATTTGGTCGCGTAAATCCGCCGCGTCCTCGTACGCCAAAGCGGCCGCGGCAGTCTCCATTTCGTCTGCCAAGCGCGACATCAATTCATGTGATTGGCCATTCAGAAATAGGGTCGATTTGTCGATCTGCTCTTGGTAATCCTGATCAGACACCAGCCCGACACAGGGCCCTGAGCAGCGGCCAATCTGGTACTGCAAACAGGGACGAGAGCGATTTCGAAAGTAGCTATCGCGACACTGACGCACCTTGAATACCTTCTGCATAAGATGCAATGTTGATCGCACTGCACCAGAGCTCGGATAAGGCCCAAAGTAGGTGCCCTTGCGCCGCTTGGCGCCGCGATGAAAACTTAATCTCGGCCAACGATCATCTGAAGACAGGTAGATATAAGGATACGACTTATCGTCTTTCAACAAGATGTTGTAAGGCGGGCGATGCTGCTTGATGAGGTTGTGCTCTAGCAGTAACGCATCTCGCTCGGTACTGGTGACGGTGACCTCGATATTGGCGATCTTGGCGACCAGCGCCATCGTTTTCTTCGACAAACCCGACGGACGAAAGTAGCTCGTCACACGACTTTTCAGATTTTTAGCCTTGCCAACGTAGAGCAGCCCCCCCTCGCGATCGTACATTTGGTAAACCCCAGGCCGTGAGGTCAGCTGTGTGAGGTAAGACTCAGCGTCAAAATCACCCATCAGGACGCGACGACCTCGGGGAGACCCAGCACCCGCGGCTCCATTTCTAGGGTCAGACCGAAAGCGCCTTCGACACTGGCGACGATATCGGCCGCCAAGCTCATCCACGGCCCTGCCGTTTGCGCGCCGCAGCCAACTAACACCAGCGCATGCGCTTCTGACACTTTCACGCCCTGCTTTTCCACACCTCGCCAGCCTAATCGGTCAATCAGCCACGCGGCGGAGACTTTAACTCTCCCCTCACGCCCAGGAAAAAGCGGCACATCAGATACTCGTTTACGCAGCCTGTCTCCCTCTTCCTGAGTCAGCACCGGGTTCTTAAAAAAACTCCCCACATTTGGGGTAACGACTGGATCAGGGAGCTTTTCCTGCCGTAGCGACATCACGCCAGCCAAGACTGCGTCGTGAGTGGGATCTGCCGACTGCAATCGCTCTTTCAAGGCCGGATATTCGAGACATACCGGCGCATTTCTATCAAGCTGCAGATCCACCGCTGTAATCACCCACTGTGCGCCCTCCTCGTGCTTAAAGCAGCTGTCACGATAACGGAATTGGCAAGATTCTGGTGGCAGTACGGTTGTCGCTAACGTCTCACGATGGATCACGTGCACGGCACGAATACACTGCGCGACCTCGACGCCGTAGGCACCAATATTCTGAATCGGCGCTGCACCCACCGACCCAGGAATGAGCGCTAAATTAGCCAGACCATGCAAGCCATGATGATGGCACCAAAGGACCAATTCATGCCAGTTTTCACCCGCGCCAACTCGCAGGACCACTCGATCCCCATCGTCTGCACGCAGCGCGCGTCCTTTGATATCCATGAGCAACACGGTGCCGGGTTGCACGGGATGCATCACCACGTTGCTCCCACCGCCAAGCACGGTGATCGGCCCAAACGATCGAGCATCGGTGAGCGCTTGCTCGAGCTGCGTCGCCTGAGTGATGGTCACAACACGATCGGCGTACGCGGTTAGCCCAAGCGTATTACGTTCCGAAAGATTCCCGCTCTCCAAAACTGAGTCACTCACCATCCGCTAAGAACTGCCGAATAGCGTTGAGGTCTTCCTGAGTATCCACCCCAATTGGGCTCGCCTCAGGTGCCAGTTCCACCTGAATATGAGCGTCATGAGCCAGCGCCCTCAGCTGTTCTAGCGACTCACTGAGCTCAATTGCCGCCGGAGGCCAACTCACAAAGCGCAGTAAAAACTCAGCGCGATAAGCGTACAGGCCAATATGGCGATGACACTCAGCCACTACGGTATCAACACGCCGGCTCGGGATAGCGGCACGCGAAAAGTACAGGGCTCGCCCCGTCTCGCTCACAACCACCTTAACCACCGATGCTTTAGCGGCTTCTTCAATCGCGAGCGGCTCCATTAAGGTCGCCATGTCTGCGTTGGATTGCTCAGACAACATGGCCGCCACGCGCTGAATATTAGCGACCGGCATCAGCGGCTCGTCCCCCTGTACGTTCACAATAATCGTGTCATCCGTGAGTGATAACTGTTGAACCACCTCAGCCAATCGGTCCGTACCTGAAGTATGCGCCGGGTTTGTCATCTGGACCTCAGCACCGCGGCCCACCATCTCATCACGAATACGGGCATCGTCGGTTGCAATGCACACCCGATCCGCACCAGCGCGCATCGCCTGCTCCCAAACCCACGCAATCATCGGTTTACCCTTAATGCGCAGCAATGCCTTACCCGGTAGTCGAGTCGAGCCATATCGAGCCGGAATAACAACTGTGAACATAAGGATCCTAGGCCTGCGCCAGCGTCGGCAATTTATCGTGTAATTCTGCCAGTAACGAGGCGGGCAGCTGCACCTCGATCTCTACCACCCACAGTCTACTATCGATCGACCCACTGAGCTTTATCGCATCCTTCTCGGTAATCAAGACGGTCTCTGTCGCAATGCCCGTAAAGTGCTGCGGCATGATGACGTCATGGTCGGGCAATGACACCGTTTCCACCGTTAATCCCTGCGTTGTGAGCATCTGAAAAAATTGTTCAGGCTGCCCCAGCGCAGTCATTGCCGTGAGCGTTTGATCACCCCACTGGGACAAACAATCTGACCACACGACGGAGCGGCCAGACGCGAGGTGACGCGCACCGCTCACCTGGTACTCAAAACCGGTATTGGGATCGTCACTATTGCGTTCCAGCACCCAGTCGACTTCTGCCAGCCGCTCTCGAGGCTCCCGCAGTGGACCTGCTGGCAACAGTCGACCGTTACCCAAGCCTCTCTGCCCATCGAGCACCACAATCTCTAGGTCTCTTGGCAGCTGATAGTGCTGTAATCCATCATCCGACAGCACAATGTCAATCGCGTTATGTTGCATGAGCGTATGGAGGGCCTGAAGCCGATCGCGCCCTACCACAACCGGTACCTCCAGCTCCCGGCTGATCAGCAGCGGCTCGTCACCCACGGATGCAGAGTCGTCATTTGGGGCCACCTGACGGGCCTCACCAAGCGCTTGACTACGATACCCTCTACTGACGACGCCCACTCGATAACCGTAATCACGTAACCAACGGCCCAATGCGATCAACACCGGCGTTTTACCGGTTCCCCCGACGGTCACTCCACCAATGACGATGACCATGACACCGTCAGGCGTTGCCCCCTTCAGCGGCGCTTGATCACGGCGGCGCTTGACTTCAAGTCGAACGAGCAACGAGAGCGGTAGCAGACACCAAGATAGGACACTGTTGCCGTACCAAATCGCGTTAAGGCCCCTTTCCACCGCACCACGCAAAGCGGTCATGAGGCTGCAAAGCCTTGCCGATACAGATCTGCATACAGCCCGTCAGTGCGGATTAAATCGCTGTGCGAGCCACTCGCCACAATACGCCCCTCATCCATGACGACAATGATGTCGGCACGCTCTACAGTCGACAGGCGGTGTGCAATAACGAGGGTGGTACGACCCGCCGAGGCACGCTCCAAAGATGCCTGAATTCCTGCCTCCGATTCGTTATCGAGCGCGGAGGTGGCCTCGTCCAGTACTAATATTGGGGCATCTTTCAGCACGGCCCGCGCAATCGCCAGCCGCTGTCGCTGCCCACCCGATAAACCACCTCCGCCATCGCCCAAAACTGTCTCGATGCCCTCTGGTAGCGCCTCCACAAACGCGCTCGCATGCGCTGCCTCCAAAGCTGACTGAATCGCCTCATCGGTGACGACGTCGCCCTGACCAAAGGCAATATTGGCTCGAATCGTATCGCTAAACAGCACCACACGTTGCGATACCAAAGCAAACTGCTGACGATAATCAGCCAGTTTAAAGGCGTCCACGGACTGACCGTCGAGCCGTATGTGCCCGGCGGTCGGCGCATAAAAACGGCAGAGCAGTTGAATCAAGCTGGTTTTTCCTGCCCCCGACCGGCCCACAAATGCCACCATCGCACCCGCCGGAATATGGAGGCTGACCTCATCTAACACGCGGCGATCTGATTCAGGGTACGAGAAGCAGACCTGCTCGAATTCAATATCACCCCTCGCACGTGCCAGCGATACCGACCCGTTATCGGGTTCAGGCTCCGTATCGATCTGAGCAAAAAGATCCTCGGCAGCTGCTAGGCCTCGCTGGATAATACTTTGTACGTTCGTCAGAGTTCGAATGGGCTTACCCAACTGCGTCGCAGCCGCGATGAAGGCGACCAATGAGCCGGGTGAAAAGCCACTCAAAATAATCGGATCAAGGGCAACCCAAAACAGCGCGCCCAGCGCGATCGCCAATAAAATTTGTGCAATCGGAGTGGAAATGGCTTGGACAAAGGCCAGCTTCAAGCTCTGTATCCGATTGACCTGACTGGCCTCAAAAAAGCGCCTGTTCTGCTGCTCAGTAGCAGCAAACATTCTGATCTCCTCGAACGCATTCATACTCTCGGCGCTGAGCTGCGTTACCTCACCCATCGAGTCCTGAATGCGGCGACTGTAACGCCTAAAATGACGACCCACGATCACCACAACGCCGGCCAGTAGCGGCGCGATGGCGAAGAACACCATCGTCAACTTCCAGTTCAAATAGAGCATGTAAGCAATCAGAGCGACCACCGTTAGGCCATCTCTCAGTATCGTTCTCAACGCGTCGGAAGAGGCACCACTGACTTGTTCGACGTTAAACGTCAGCTTTGAAACGAGCTCTCCCTGAGTATGGCGGTCCATGTACTGCTTAGGTGCGCGGATCAGCGCACCAAACACCTCCACACGCAAATAGTGGACAACGCCCCTAGCGACAATATTCATAAAGTAGTTACCAAAAAAGTAACCGCTGGCGCGCAGCAGCGACAATACGATCGCGGCAACGGGTACTGCAATCCGAGCATACTCGACGGCGCCTTTGTCCCCTTGCGGCCACAGCCAATGGGCTGCTTGCGACACGAATCCAATACCAATTTGCGGTGCATCGCCCAGAGAATCGAGTAGAAACTGGGTCAGGTCGGCGAGTAACACATTGGCGAGAGAATAAGCTAGAAAGCCGATGATACTGAGCACGAATACACCGGTGTACTGCGTTACATAGGTCAGCAGACGTCGGTAAAGCGCCCAATCATTTCCTTTGCCTGCTGTGGTCTTCACGCATACTCCCGATTACGGCTAAACATCAGTCGCCGTGGTCAAACGCGAGCGGTTCCCTTATCTCGCCACGTCCACCACAACCCCCACAAACTGATGTGGGGTCTTCGCGCCAGCCAACAAGACCATAGAACTGTCAGTATTGCCACTCGGTATTGTTGGCACCGCGACTAGGCATCTCAGCATCGCCGCAAATGGGCCTGCCGTTCAATGACATATTACCGGCTACCTCAATGGTCCATTCATGGCTTGCTGGGTGAGAGTGGCTCGATTATCGGCCTCAGGTAAATCACCGATCAGCCGCGAGCGGCCTTTGAAGCATGCCGAAACCTGAGCTAGGGTCCTCCAATAAGGCTAAGGCAAGTTCAACCAGTACGGAGACCAGCGAGTACGCTGACGAACGGGTGCCGCGCCGGCCCCCTGATCAAGTCGCAAGGTCACTGCGCCAGCAGTGGCAGTGTTCAACACCTCCGCCTGCCCTACCTGCGCTAATCGCTCTAACACCTCATCATGAGGGTGACCGAAGGCATTGGCGAACCCCGCGCTGATCAGCGCCCAATCTGGCCGGGCCCATTTGAGCAGTGCGTAACTTGTTGAGGATCGACTGCCATGATGCGCCACCACCAAGTGAGTGGCCGCCAATGCGTCTCGCCAAAACAGCACTAACTCCCTTTCTTTACTCGATGACATATCGCCGAGTACTAATACACGCGCCGCTGTCGTGCTGATCAACAGCGCACACGATTGGTCGTTGCGGCTCAATTCGTCTTGGCCGGTGCCATTTAGGACCAGAAACTCGACCGACTCCCAGCGCCACCGCTCGCCATTTCGGCAAGGTTCGCCAGAGAAGCCCAAATGACGCCCAATGGCAATCTGCTGTTGAATCACATCGAGCCCGCCGCTGTGATCACGATCACCGTGACTGATGATCAGGGTATCGAGCGCATCGATATGCTGATGCCTAAAATAAGGCAGGAGTACTTTGTCAGCCTGCGTGAGCTGATCTGGTCTCCCGTCCCCCGTGTCATACAGCAAGGCACGATCACCCGACTGCACGATCACCGCGAGGCCTTGTCCAACATCGAGCGCTGTCAGCGTGACTGCCTTACTTGCCCCCTGCACCTCCACCACACTCAATGCCACACCCACTAGCAGCGCTATGGCTCGTCGCGGATAATGAGCCCAGAGCCCGATTGCCACCACCCCCATCGAAAAACCAATCCAGCTCAGCCCGCTCTGAATCACGCCTACCGATCGGCAATACCACAACACCATCGAAAGTGCGGGGACGAGAGATTCCCAAGTGATTCGACACAGCCACCATAGCCCCTCCGCTAAGGACGGCATCCACTCCGACAAGGCAAGCCCGATCAAGCCCAGCGGCACCATCACTATCGATACCAACGGCACTAACAGCAGATTAGTCGCAATGCCCAACCCACTGGCCTCGCCAAACCAAAAAAGCGTCAGTGGCGTCAAAAACACCACCATTTGCAGCTGCAACGCCGCCAAGCCGAAGCGTCCTCTATTGCCCCGCAATCCGCAGACAAGCAACCAGGTTGCGCAGGCGCTGAGCCAGAAGCTAGCACCTAATAAGACCCGAGGGTTCCATAACACCATGGCAACCAAGGCGAGTAGTAAGGCCCGATGGCTCCGAGTTGACCACCCCAGTATCGTGGGCACCTGAGTCATCGCCAGCATTAAATAAGCGCGTGTCACCGGCAACGTGGCGCCGACTAACAAGGCATAAACACCTGTGATCACGAGCACGACAACAGCAATGCAACGGCCTCGACCGCACTCTCCACGAAAGGTGACAAATCGACGCGGCAAGCCCAAGATCAACTGGCACAGGGCCGCCAGTAGACCAATGTGCAAGCCGCTAATCACAAGAATATGGACAACGCCGAGGTGGCGAAAATCACGCCACCGGTCGCGATCAATGCCCCGGGTATCGCCCAATATCAGTGCGCGCAAAATGATCCAGCCTTCTCCTACCCCCTCAGACCAGGCCGCTACTCTTCTCGATCTAAAGCGATGAAGCAGACCAGGCTCAGCGACTAGCTGCCACTCACCCTTCACGGTCCCGATGGCATCGACACTGCGGCTAGCGGATCGAGCCTGGTCAGGAACGCTTCCTGGGTTCCATTGACTCGGTAGTGGTTTTAACTGAACACGAGCCGTCACGGTGGCGCCATAACGCACCGCCTTGTGCCGCTCTTTGTCCGGCACGTACTGGCGGACCCATAAACGCCGTGGCCCTTGGCAGCTGGGCTCAAGGACATCTACCCGATCGAGCTCGGCACTCACTTGCCACTGATCAGCCATCAATTGCTGCCAACGAGGGAGCGTTGCAATACGCCCGATGACCGTCTGCTCTTGTCGCATACAGGCCTCTGGCAATCTCGACTCATGCCAGATCACACCGTTGATCGCGCCCAACATCAATCCGACCAACCCTGCAAACACGGGCGCGGATCGCCAACGAATCGCAACGGGCAGCAATAGCGCCGCGGCCAACCCCCAGTGCGGCATAGGCAGGGCTAAGCTCGTGCCTGCCCCTAAGCCCAATGCCGCTAGATCGCGATCGCGCAGTGGCATCATCACCTAGAGAGACCCACTGAATCAGTCAACATCGGTCTCGCTAATCGTTCATCACACGTCGGCGATAAGTGAACCAACTAATACCAGTATCCAGCACATCTCTGGACAAATATGCTCGCTAAACGATTATCATGACGCTCCCCATTACTGTTCGACGCCACGACGCCCGGATGCTGAAAAAATATCTTACGAAATGGATTCCGAATCCGAGTCGGCTGCGGCAACATCGATCACTGCGATTATTTGGTAGCTGGACAGAAGAATCGCGGCTTTGGCATCTGAGTCGACAAAGTGCTTCGAAAGCCTTTGCCATTGGTTTGTATTGCTGCATGCTGCCCATTCCGGGACAGATGTTCATCGCTGTGGCGCTCGCTATCATCTTTACCGCCCATCTGCCGATCAGCTTCGCCCTGATCTTCGTCACCAACCCATTCACCATGCCAGCGATTTTTTATGGGGCTTACAAGTTAGGCGCCTGGATCATCGGAACCGATCCCATCGAGGTAGAATTTCAAGCCTCTTGGACCTGGTTTACACAGAGCCTTGACGACATTTGGATACCGCTGGTGGTGGGATCGCAAGTACTCGGCATTCTGCTTGCCGGACTCGGCTATCTGATCATCGACGCCTTATGGCGAAACGCCATTAAACGCCAATGGGAAGCCCGCCAGCGCAAAAGAAATCAGTGAGTCAGCGTCTCCGCTATCGGCAATGAGGCGGCTCGAAGTGCCGGCACGATTGAGGCCAGCACAGAGAGCGCCATGGCGATCGCCGTGGTGGTCGCAAAATCCTGCCAGCGAATATCGACTGGCACGAAAGCCAGTGGATAGACGTCGGTTTCGAGTAATGGATAATCCAGCCACTGCTCAAGGCCGGTCGCGAGATCGGGGGCAAAGACGGCCATCACTGCTCCAAGGCAGGCACCAAGCGAGCATCCCACTGCTCCAATCATGGCTCCCTGCAAAAAAAATATCGTGACAATATCTGACGCTCGAGCGCCCATCGCCGCCAACATCGCGATCACTTTGCGGCGATCAGTGACCACCAGCATTAGCGCCGACACCACGTTAAACGCCGCGACAAAAATAACGATCAACAAAATGAGCCCGATCAAATCACGTGACAGCTGGATGGCGGAGTAGAGATTGCCATGAGTCCGCCGCCAGTCTGTCACCTGAAATCGCGATGACACCTGCTGCGCCACTTGCCAGCGCATCTGGCTCGCTGCAAAAACATCGGTTAACTGCAGCGCCAACCCTGTCGTGACTCTATTGGACTCTGCAAACGGCTTAAACGTATCGTGATGTACCAGCGCGAGTCCCTCATCTAACTCCGTTTTCGAATCTAGCACCGCTGATAAACGGACACGAATGGGCTCTAAACCCACCGTCGTCTCTGCCGGCAAAATGAACGTCACCCAATCGCCCACCGACAAGCCAAGCCGAGATGCCAGTGCAGCGCCCAGAATCAAGCTGTCAGCTTTCCACTCAGACAAAGCCGGCTTCAACAAGCGCGCATAATCAGCAACTGAGTCCTCGCCAACCGAAGTCAAGCTCGCCGCCATAACAGATTGGCCCCGCATCACTAAGGCGTCGGCTGTCGCGAAATAGCGCACTTTGGTAATGCCGCGGTCACTTGCTAGCTGATCTGCCAGCACATGCCACTGAGTCGATGTATCGGAATTGGTGACCTCCACATGGGGCACCAAAGACAAGATGCGTTCCCGCATTTCCAAGTCGAACCCGTTCATGACTGACTGAACCGTCAGCAGAATCGCAATCGCCAATGCCAACCCGACAATTGCAATGCGAGATAAAAAGGCCGAAAGACCTTGGCCCGGGTCTAATGTTTGCCGGAGAGCGATATCAAAGCGCAGTCGCCACGGCACTAGGGCTGCTCCAGCTGTCCAGCTTTAAGAACGCACTGTCGGTCCATTTGATTCGCTATGATGGGATCGTGGGTGACAACGATGAAAGCGGTAGCGCTCGCCTTGAGGGTCGCCATCGCAGACAACACTTGAGCCGCAGTGTCGGGATCAAGGTTGCCAGTGGGCTCATCCATCAATACGCAGGCAGGCTCATTCACCAGCGCTCTCGCAATCGCGACCCGCTGACGCTCCCCTCCCGACAATGCGGCTGGGCGATGCGATAGACGATCGGATAGGCCCAACTGTGTCAGTAAATCGCCGGCACGCGACTGCGCCTCCCGTTTGCTACTGCCACCGATACGCGCTGGCATGGCGACACTTTCGATCGCTGAAAACTCGGGCAGCAGATGATGCATTTGAAAGACAAAGCCCAAGCGTTGATTCCGCCAATAACTCCGCTCACGATCCGTCATCTCGGACAAAATGCGGCCGTCCACTTTGACGACACCTGATGTGGGGCTGTCAAGGCCACCTAAGAGGTTGAGCAGCGTCGATTTACCGGCCCCAGAAGCACCCACCACCGCTACCCATTCCCCAGCGCTCATGGCTAAGTTCAAATCAGCAAGCACTTCGATATCGCGCAACCCATCGGAATAACGCTTGGTAAGCTGCTCTGCTTGTAATACGAGGTCAGACATAGTTCAACACCTCAGCAGCGGGAATGCGTGAAGCGCGCCACGCGGGATAGACACTCGCTCCCGCGCTCAGTGTGAGAGCAGTGACAACGACAGCCACCACGTCACGCCAAAGCAGGATAGAAGGCAAGCCACCAATGTAGTACACCGCAGGATCAAACAAGACCACCCCCACTACCTGCTCAAACCACAGGGATAAATCTGAAATAAAGACGGCCAGCCCAATGCCCAGCGCGGCCCCCAGTGCAATGCCCACCAATGACAGTAGCAACCCATGACCTAAAAATAACAGTAATAAATGGCGCGTTGTTAATCCTAATACCTGCAAAATCGCGATGTCGCCGCGTTTCTCGGTCACCGACATGGTCAGCGTAGAAATCAAATTAAACGCTGCAACCAAGATAACCGAAGTCAGCAATATGCCTACGGTGATCTTCTCCATCTTAATCGCCGCGAATAACGAGCCCTGTGAGGTGGTCCAATCACTCAGAGCCATCGGCTGGCTACCCAGCCGTCGAAAGGCCGCCTGATCGGTCAGGGCAAGCTGGCGATCGGTTAACTTGACCTGCACTCCCTGCCTGCCTGACGGACCCAGCAGTCTGTGCGCAGTCTCATACGACACATACGCTTCTCTGGCGTCTGGCCCCGCACCGACCGAAAACAAACCCACGACCTTCAACAGGCGGCTCTTTGGATAGACACCAAGCGGACTGACGGTGAGTCGCGGCAAAAACACCTCAACCTCATCCCCCGGCGAAACCCGTAGCATGCGCGCGAGGTCAGCACCCAAAATGACGGAGAAAGGTTCGCTTACTAGGCTATCGAGTCCTCCCGAAACCAGGTGCGCGCCGAGATTGATCACGCTGATGAGGCCGTCGGTAGGAGCGCCAATGAGTGTGGCGCCCCGAGTACGCCCCCCTACTTGCAACAATGTCGTCGCTCGCTGAAACGGCGTGGCCGCCACGACGTTGGGCTGCTCCCTCGCCCGCCGAGCCAATTCGCTCAGTTCGTCCATGGTCGGCATTGAGGGCTCAAGAACCAAGTCCGGGGTCACTGATAGTAACCGCTGGTGCAGCTCACTGGAAAAGCCATTCATCACCGACAACACCATGATGAGTGCCGCGACCCCAAGCATCATTCCAATGAGTGAGGCCATCGCCACAAAACGAGTGAATCGGCGCTGCCCACTACCGAGGCTGAAACGAAAGATAATTTCTAGTGTTAGCGGCATAGGAATGGCCATGGGACTCGGCGACCTTAGTCCAGCTCTAGCATCACCGATTTGGCGAGCGACGCTGATCGTCAGGATCAAACGCTTGGACAGTCGACGGTGTCATTTCCGTGTCACAGCGCTGTGGATCACCGCCACAAATTTCGCAGTCTTGGTTGATCCCCACCGCACCGAGTCCGCCGCAGGATCCCTTGATCGGCGCACGACCGAATATGACGCCGACAGACATGGCCGTCATAATCAAAACGAATACCAACAACGCGAGCAAAAAAGTCATTTTATATCCTTGAGTATCGGCCGCTATGGCGCAACCGGTTCTATCCATTGCGTCATGGATCTGCTCGTCAGGGTTTCGAGCTCGTTGCCCGAGCGCCTCAACAAATACACTGCTAAATCCCGCTGTTCGGCCACCGCTAAGGCTTGAGTCGAACCCATCACCGTTAAGGCAGTCGCCCACGCATCCGCCATCATCGCAGAGCCATGCACCACTGTCACGGAGACAAGATCGTGCTGAATGGGATACCCCGTTAATGGATTGATGAGGTGTGAGTAACGCCGCCCTTCATGTTCGAAGAAGTTGCGGTAATCCCCTGACGTTGCGATACCTACATCGGTCACCGCCAATGCCGCCTGCACACCGCCCCGAGTCTCCGCAAGCGGGCTTTCCACCGCGATGCGCCAGGCATCGCCTCGAGGACTCAATCCCCGCACGCGCACCTCGCCGCCAATCTCCAGCATATAGTGCACAATGCCCGCCTCATCCAACGCGTCCGCACCCAAGTCGACCGCGTACCCTTTGGCTAAGGATGAGAAATCCAACGCCAACCCAGGCACCTCTTTAGCGAGCAGGCGAATTTCAGGCTGCCAAGACAGCTGCTCAACCCCCACTGCATGCATCGCATCGGTAATGGCTAACGGTGTGGGAAAACGCGTGGGACCCTCTGGTCCAAACCCCCATAGCTCAGACAAGGCGCTCACGGTCACATCATAAGCACCGCCGGTCACCTCACTTAAGGTCAAAGCCGTAGACAGTACGTAAGCAAAATCCCAGTCGACTTCAACAGGGGTATTGGCGGGCAGCGTGTTGAAGCGGCTAATGAGGCTAGTCGACTGATAGTGGTTCATGCTGCTGTTGACCAGCTCGAAAACCGATTCAATCTCGGCACGCACCGCGGCAGGGTCGACTGCGTCACCGGCATCGCTGTAGGTCAGTGACCAGCTGGTGCCAAAAACAGCTCCACCCATCGTGACAGGACGATCATCGAAACCACAGCCCGCTAAACAGCAAAAAGCCAGCACAAGTGCTGGCCTTACGCAGTGCTTAATGCTCAGTATCATCCGCCAAAGTCGTCGAGGAAAATGTTCTCACGCTCAACACCCAGATCCAGCAGCATGTTGATGACGGCTGAATTCATCATGGGCGGGCCACACATGTAGTACTCGCAATCTTCTGGCGCAGGATGATCCTTCAGGTACTCTTCGTAGAGCACGTTGTGAATAAAGCCCGTTAAGCCTTCCCAGTTATCTTCCGGCTGGGGGTCTGACAGCGCCACGTGCCAGTTAAAATTCTCGTTGGCCGCGTCCAACCCATCGTAGTCTTCGACATAGAACATCTCTCGCAACGAGCGGGCGCCGTACCAGAAACTGATTTTTCGGTCGGTGCCAAGTCGCTTCAACTGATCAAACAGATGGGAACGCATCGGTGCCATACCGGCACCACCGCCGATGTACACCATCTCACTTTGGGTTTCTTTTGCAAAAAACTCGCCAAAGGGGCCGTAGACATTCACCGTGTCGCCTGGTTTGAGATTAAACGCCCAACTCGACATGATCCCAGGCGCGATTCCCTCACTGCCCGGCGGCGGTGTGGCAATCCGGATGTTAAACTTCACGATGCCTTTTTCTTCGGGGTAATTCGCCATCGAGTAAGCGCGAATCGTGGTGTCTTTGCAGGCCGACTCGATATTAAAAAAACCAAATCGCTCCCAATCGCCTCGGTACTCTTCCTCGACATCGAAATCGCTGTATTTCACTTCATGAGGGGGGCACTCCAGCTGCACATAGCCACCCGCACGAAAATCGACGCTCTCTCCCTCTGGCAGCCGCAGGACCAATTCCTTGATGAAGGTGGCGACATTTTCATTGGACTCAACCGTGCACTGCCACTGCTTGACGCCAAAGACTTCCTCGGGAACCTGAATTTTAAGGTCCTGTTTGACCGGTGTCTGGCAGGACAAACGCCACCCTTCGGTCGCTTCACGGCGCGTAAAGTGGGATTCCTCGGTGGGCAGCATGGCACCGCCACCCGTCTCAACAACACACTTACATTGGGCACAGGTGCCGCCGCCGCCACAGGCGCTCGCTAGAAATAAATCGGCGTCGGCCAATGTTTGCAGTAGCTTTCCGCCTGCAGGCACCTCAATGGTGCGCTCGCCATTAATTTCTATGCTGATGTTGCCACTGGCAACCAATCGGCTCCGCGCGGAAAGGATCACCAGCACCAACGCGAGAATAATCGCGGTAAACATGCCGGTGCCATAAATGATGGTCATATCCATTACCTGAACTCTCCCATTCGATTGACCCTATTTAAATGTCGATGCCACCAAAGGACATAAAACCCAGTGACATCAGCCCTACGGTAATAAAGGTGATCCCGAGGCCTTGCAGTCCCTCGGGCACATCACTGTACTTCAATTTTTCACGAATTCCCGCGAGGGCGACAATCGCCAGAGCCCAGCCCACGCCGGCGCCAGCGCCGAACACCGCACTCTCTGCAAAGTTGAAGCTTCGCTCGACCATCAACAATGACGCACCCAAAATGGCACAGTTCACCGTGATCAGCGGCAAAAACACGCCGAGGGTGGCGTAAAGCGCAGGCACGTACTTATCGAGAAACATTTCTAGAATTTGCACCAGCGCGGCAATGACGGCGATGTAGCTCAATAGCCCGAGGAAGCTCAAGTCAACATCGGGCATTCCCGCCCAACTCAAGGCCCCGTCAGCGAGCAAATTCTGATAAATCAGGTTATTCACCGGCACAGTAATCGCCAACACCACAATGACCGCAACACCCAGTCCCGCAGCAGTCTGGATTTTCTTAGAGACGGCGAGAAATGTGCACATGCCCAAAAAGAACGACAAGGCCATGTTTTCAATAAAAACCGCCCGCACAAACAGACTTAGATAGTGCTCCATCAGGCGCTCTCCTCAGCCGGTGTGTGGTGCGCAATTTTGAATTCAGATGCCTCCACCTGATCTGTATTCACCGCTCTGATCGCCCAAATCAACAAGCCGATCAGGAAAAACGCGCTCGGCGGCAACAGCAGTAAGCCATTCGCCTGATACCAGCCGCCCTCGGTGACTAACGGGAGAATTTCAAATCCGAACAACTTACCTGTACCAAACAGCTCGCGCACGGTCGCCACCGCTAGCAATACGAAGGAATACCCCAGTCCATTTCCGACGCCATCGATAAAGCTGGGCACGGGCGGATTCTTCATCGCAAATGCTTCGGCTCTGCCCATGACAATACAGTTTGTGATGATCAGGCCAACAAACACTGACAGCTGCTTAGAAATATCATAAGCCACTGCTTTGAGCACCTGATCGACTACGATGACCAACGACGCAATGATGGTCATTTGCACAATAATGCGGATGCTGGAGGGGATATAACGGCGGATGCTTGAAATGAAAAAGCTCGAGAACGCAGTCACGAGAGTCAGCGCGATACACATCACCACAGTGACTTTCAAAGAAGTGGTCACCGCCAGCGCTGAACAGATACCCAAAATCTGAAGCGCGATGGGATTATTTTTGAAAATAGGGTCCGCCAATGTATCGCGAATTGTCATGACACCTCTCCTTGTCGAAGGTTATCAAGCAGCGGCTTGAACCCCTGTTCGCCAAGCCAGTATTTCACTAAGTTATCGACCCCTTTGGTCGTCAACGTCGCTCCAGACAGGCCATCCACCTGCCATTGCGCCTGCGCTGACTCGGCGCGGACAGAGCCCTTTAGCACTTCAATTGCGACGTCATTACCCTGATACACCAACTTGCCCGGCCAAATCGACTTCCAGCGAGGATTGTCCACCTCTCCGCCCAATCCGGGGGTTTCACCGTGCTCATAGAATCCGAGGCCCGCGATGGTATTACCGTCTGATTCTAACGCCATGAATCCGTACAAGGTGCTCCACAAGCCATAGCCTCGGATTGGTAAAATAATCTTATCGAGGTCACCCCGATCGGTTCGCACCAAATAAACCAGCGCCTGATCCTCGCGCCGCACCAGCTTAGCCGCGTCTTCATCGTTGGGGATCGCCCGAGATTGCGCAGGGTCTTTGGCGGCCTCTCTCTGATCAAAGGTTGCAGGATCGACGCCATCGACAAACTGTCCTGCGTCTAAATTGACGATCCGCGTTTCCACCTGCTCAAACTGCTCCTCGACCGATCGCGAGGGATCTAACAATCCCGCCGCCATCAGAATATTGCGCTTGAGATCAAGGGTTTTATTCGCTTGCTGAGCGGGCTTGAGCAGCACTGCTGCCGTGGATACGACCACTGAACATACCAGGCACAATCCAAGCGCCACCGTCAGAACACGGCCAAGACCTTCTCCATTAGCTGACACGAGCAGCCCTCCTCTTCATATTGGCACTCACGACAAAGTGGTCAAATAGTGGGGCAAAGAGATTGGCAAATAAGATCGCCAGCATCATTCCCTCAGGAAAGGCCGGGTTCACCACCCTGATCAGCACACACATCACACCAATTAAGACCCCATAAGCCCATCGACCTGAATTGGTCATCGCCGAGGAAACGGGATCGGTCGCCATAAAAAAGGCGCCGAAGGCAAAGCCACCCACCACCATGTGCCAATGCCAAGGCATCGCAAAAGCGGGATTCGAATCAGAACCCACGCCATTTAACAGCAGACTAAAACCGATCAGACCCGCAAAACAGCCAGCGACCACGCGCCAAGAAGCGATGCCCTGTAGCAACAAAAATGCGCCGCCAATCATGATCATGAGCGTAGATGTCTCACCGATTGAGCCTGGGATAGTGCCGATAAAGGCATCCCACCACGTGTAGGCTTGAGTGAGGCCGGCCATCCCCTCTTGTGCGACCACACCCAGTGGCGTCGCTCCAGAATACCCATCTACTGCCGTCCAAACGGCATCGCCTGAGATCTGTGCCGGGTAGGCAAAGTACAAAAAGGCACGTCCAGTGAGCGCGGGGTTCAAAAAGTTTTTGCCAGTACCGCCAAAAACTTCCTTACCAATCACCACGCCAAAACTAATACCCATTGCCGCCTGCCACAGCGGGAGATCCGGCGGCAGCGTCAAAGTGAATAAAATCGAGGTGACGAAAAAGCCTTCATTGACTTCGTGACCACGGCGCATTGCAAAAAGCACTTCCCAAAAACCGCCGACAATGAAGGTCACGAGATACAGGGGTAAAAAGTGCACTAGGCCATATAGCATGTTGTGCCAGACATTCGAGGGATCGTGTCCACCTAAGGCTGCCACGAGACCGCCACGCCACCCGTCCAACATACCGCCCGATACCGCCAAAACGTCATTGGCTTGCAAACCCAGGTTGTACATTCCATAGAACATCGCCGGGAACGTCGCAAACCAAACAGTGATCATAATCCGCTTGAGATCGATCCCATCGCGCACATGCGCATTGGCCCGCGTCACGCTATTGGGTGAGTAAAAAATCGTATCGACCGCCTCGTACAGGGCATACCACTTTTCCAAGCGGCCCCCTGATTTGAAATGAGGCTCCATCGCATCTAACTGTTGTCGCAGTCCCATGTCTCAGCCCTCCTTTTCAATACGCGTCAGGTTATCGCGGAGAATACCGCCGTATTCGTACTTACCCGGGCACACATAAGTGCAGAGTGCGAGGTCTTCCTCGTCTAACTCGAGACAACCCAGCGCCTGAGCCGTCTCCGTATCGCCAACCAACAGCGCTCGCAGCAGTTGCGTTGGGAGGATATCGAGGGGCATCACTTTTTCGTACGCGCCCACAGGGACCATTGCCCTTTCCGACCCATTGGTCGTCGTCGACATCGCCAGCGGCTTAGTACCGAACCAACTGGATAAGTAAATACCGAGCACCGAATGTTTTCGGCGCCCCAGGGAGAGCCAGCCCATAAAGGTGCGCTCTCTGCCCTCGGACAAAAGCGCTACTTGCTGATGATATCTTCCCAAATAGGCCGTACCGCTCTGCACTGCCCGGCCCCCTAAGACTGAGCCCGAGAGCAACCGTGTATCAACCTCCGTTTGCTCACCCGCAACCAGCGCCTGCAAATCTGCGCCCACTCGGCTCAAGATCAAACGCGGTCGACTGACCGGGGGCCCCGCAAGCGATATCACTCTGTCCGTGTAAAGCGCCCCGTCGAGAAACAATCGTCCAATGGCGATAACGTCTTGATATCCCACCGTCCACGCTATTCGCTCTAACGAAGCGCCCATCAAAAAATGTACGTGGGTACCCGCTAAACCCGCGGGGTGTGGTCCACTAAAATCCTGTCGCGCCAACCGTGCATGCTCGCTCTGCGGCACATCCGCGCCAGGTGCCGCGCACAGATAAACCGGGCATTCGACCATCGCCGCCAGTAAATCTTGGCCTAGTACAAAGGCCTCCGACTCTCTCGCCATGGCGATCTCTGGATTCGGTGCGTGGGGGTGCGTGTCAATTGCAGTGATGAAAAGCCCTGTCGGCGCAGTTTGCGGATCGGCGACTCGACCAAATGGTCGGGCTCTCAGTGACGTCCACTGGCCCGACTCGAGCAGCTGGGCTTTGATGACATCAGGCGCTAGGGCCCGCGCCTGTTCCGCTGAATACCGCTCAAAAGGTGCCGCCGCATCCCCGTCGATCTCGACCACAACCGACTCGAATGCGCGTTTCGCGCCGCGGTTAACCGCTGCGACCCGGCCACCGGCTGGCGAGGTATACCTGACGCCTTCACACTTTTTGTCTGTGAATAATAAATCGCCGCGCTTGACCACATCGCCTACTTGCACTGCCATCGTGGGTTTCATGCCTTGATAGTCGCTGCCGAGCAAGGCAACCGCGCGCACCGTGACCGACCGGTCCAGATCGCCCTCTGGGGCGCCGGCAAGCGGGATACTCAAACCTTTTTGGATTTTTATCATGTCAGTGCTCATCTGTCTTTCCACCAAATATGTAGCGCACGATCTCTCTGCCGCGGCATCCATGAAGTCTTCACTTCACGCCCGCTGCTGACACTGTCGTATTCGGGGAAACACCCCCCCAGACTGTACTAATGGTACTGCAGACCGGGGGCTTCTTAAGGCCGGGCCCGAAGGGCTCTAAACGGTCGCCCACATTCTATTCGACTTGACCACCCAAGGCCAACCCGAGGCGTGGGTCGCGCTGTCAAAAGTGCACAAACACCCTCAATCAGGCGCCTTTACAAGGGGTAAGGGCCTTTTTCAGGGTAGGTCTGATAACGGATGCCTGCCATACGCTCGAGAATCCGATACACCTGGCAGCTATACCCGTATTCGTTGTCGTACCAGAGATACAGCACCGCCTGCGTGCCGCTGACGATGGTCGCTTTGGCGTCAAATACGCAGGCAGCGCGCGAGCCGACAAAATCACTCGACACCACCTCTGGGGAATCGGAATAGTCGATTTGTTTCTTCATGCTCGAGTGCAGGGCAATTTCCCGCATAAATTCGTTGAGTGCCTCGCGCGTCGTGCCTTGTTTCAGCGTCAGATTCAAAATGGCCATCGATACATTGGGCGTGGGCACGCGAATCGCATTGCCGGTTAACTTGCCCTCTAGCTGCGGCAGGACTTTAGCAACCGCTTTGGCGGCCCCCGTCTCGGTCAGCACCATATTCAGAGGCGCACTTCGTCCCCGTCGCTCCGCCTTGTGGTAGTTGTCGATCAAGTTTTGATCGTTGGTATACGCATGCACCGTCTCGACGTGGCCCGTAGTAATACCGTACTCATCGTCGGCGGCCTTCAGTACGGGCACTATGGCATTGGTCGTACAAGACGCCGCCGAGATCACCGTATCACTCTCCTCAATGGCCTCCTCATTGATGCCCGCGACAATATTTTTGATATCACCCTTGCCCGGCGCCGTTAAAATCACTTTGGCGACGCCTTTAGCGGCTAGGTGTCGCGACAATCCCGCTTTATCGCGCCATACGCCCGTGTTATCAACGACGATGGCCCCCTGAATACCGTACTGGGTGTAATCGATGTCCTCTGGCGCATCTGCGTAAATCACCTTGACTTCATTGCCATTAGCAATGAAGGATTGACGCTCCTCATCGACCCGAATCGTGCCCTTAAAAACGCCATGAACGGAGTCTCTTCGCAACAAACTCGCTCGTTTCAGTAAATCGTCTTCGGCACCGCCCTTGCGCACCACGATGGCGCGGAGGCGCAGGCTATCGCCGCCGTCGGTCTTGCCAATCAGAATTCGCGCCATCAATCGGCCTATTCGACCGAAGCCATATAAAACGACATCCACCGGCCCTTCAACGGGCTTCTGTGTTGAGCCCGTCAAATAGGCGAGCTCTTGCTGACAATATTCCTCTACCGTGAGGCCCTCGCCCGCGCCTTTATCGTAATACGCCACAGCAAGGCGTCCGATGTCGAGATGGCAAGGGCCGAGATCGAGCTGACTCACGGCATCGAGCACCGGCGCGGTCTCGAATTCGGATAATTCATTGTCTTCTATCTGACGCACCCAGCGATGGGCCTTCATGATATCGAGGACTGACTCGTTCACTAGGGATCGCCCGTAAATGTAGCATTTGACATTGCGCTCACGGGAAAGCCCCCCCACGATCGGGATCATGGCCTCCGCCAGCGCCTCGCGCTCCTTCCAATCAGAAAAATAATCGCTGGGGCGGGATCGCTTGCGTTGCTCTGTCACGGGGGGTCCTCTTCTTGTCTCGCCAGTTGTGTCGGACGGTTTCAGGCACAGCCCGAATAGGCTTTCAACGGTCAGGCCAAAGTGCCGGGCGGTATTATCGGAGTTGCAGACCCAATGAAGCAACCTTTTAACGCACTATTTCAGTGGTGACCCGGCCCACGGGTGCCTACAATACGCACATCGCCGCTGTGACCCTGTTCATGTTTACCCAACTTCTCAATGACACCCCCTGGCCTAACCAGACCGGCACTCGCACCGCGCTAGGCCCCGTGCCGGGTGCTGGCAGCACAGCGGCAGTCGCAGAGTTAGCGGGTTTGGGCAGGCCCCTGATCGTCATCGTCGCCAGCTCGGCAGAGGCTCAAACCCTTGAGCGCGAACTGCCGCTTTTTTTGGCGACCGACGTGCCCGTATTAACCTTGCCTGATTGGGAGACACTGCCCTACGACCACTTCTCACCGCATCAAGACATCGTATCGCAGCGACTGCGCACCTTCTTCGAGTTGCCGCAGTTAACAGATGGCATCGTGATCCTGCCGATCACTACCGCCATGCTCCGGACACCTCCTCAGCACTACATTGAGGGCAATACACTTGACCTGAGCGTCGGGCAAACGTTTGACCCCGAGGCGTTCGCTGCCCAACTGACCCTAAACGGCTATCGTGCGGTTGATACGGTCTTCGAGCATGGCGAATTCGCCGTTCGAGGCGCACTGCTTGATGTCT
>Ga0206677_10000852_pt1 | contig 29040 bp, 20 predicted proteins | sample M130m12015metaG_FD_155475 | JGI IMG/M metagenome (GOLD analysis project Ga0206677, IMG submission 155475) | Ammonia-oxidizing marine archaeal communities from Monterey Bay, California, United States - M1 30m 12015 | ecosystem: Environmental > Aquatic > Marine > Intertidal zone | place: USA...
ATCGTCTTCGAAAGCAACTTCAACTCGACGGGCTTATCACCTTTGATCACAGGTTCTGGAATGCTGGAGTCGGTTCAAGGGTTCGAAGGCCGTGGAAATGGGGATAACATCTTTTCGAATCAATTTCTCCGAAATCAAGCACGCGGAAATCCATCAGAGCCTACCATTCTCACCCTTGAGAATTTACCGCCACATCAATCGCTGGGTCTGGACTTCCTTCTTGGGGTCATCGATTCCTGGGATAGTGATGAACGCTTCACCATTACCCTTGATGGTGTCGAAATTTTTGCCGAAACATTTAGAAACGTTGGTAACGGTGGATCGTTTGGCTACCCAGCCGCATCCTTAATCTTTCGAGATGAAAACATCGGATTCAATTCAGCTCAGTCTTCCCCCGATGCGGCCTATGACATGGGACAAATCCCGTCATTGAGCAATATTCCCCACACCGCATCCAGCGCTACCATTCGCTGGTTCGTTACAGGTGATGGTTGGGAAGCAGGATCCGACAAGTCTTGGGCAATTGATAATTTAAAAGTCGTCGTAACACCCGGCCCCACTGAAGCTTTGGTCTCCGCTGGTGCCAACTGGGCCTATCTCGACACAGGCGCGGACCTAGGAATTGCATGGCGTAATACCAACTTTAACGATTCCAACTGGGCCACCGGACCAGCAGAACTTGGCTACGGTGATGGAGACGAAGAAACCACCGTTTCCTTCGGTGAAAACTCTGAAAACAAGTATATCACCACCTATTTTCGTCATGATTTCACGATTACCGACGCGTCAGATTTTTATAAGTTGGTTGTAGGCTATGTCCGCGACGATGGGTGCGCAATTTATCTGAACGGAACACGCGTAGTGCTCGACAATCTAGCTCCAGACGCCTCAGCAACGGAAGGCGCTCTCTTGAACCCTGGACGCACTGGTGAGGGAGTTTGGAATGAGGCTGAGATTCCCACGAGCTTGCTTGAGGAAGGAACCAATGTTCTAGCAATTGAGGTTCATCAAGACGACGGACGTAGTAGCGACATCAGCATGAACGCCTACCTTCTTGGGAAACGGACTCTCGCCGCAGGTGTTACAGCTAACGATACTGACCCAGAAAATGATCGCCTCGTCGCCGAATTGCTTTCGGGACCACAGAATGGAACAATCGATTTCAATCCCAATGGAACCTTTCTTTATATTCCCGAGGTCAACTACGAAGGATCGGATACTTTCACTTATCGTGTCACAGACGGGGAGTTCTTCACTCCCGCCGCTACCGTTAATCTCAATATCATTAGCGGCCCCAACGATTTCCCTGAAACGACTCCCGAAACCTACTCAGCTGTCGAAGATAATCCTTTGGTTGTAGCAGGACCTTTGGGAGTTTTACAAAACGATTCCGATCCAGAAGGGAGTGATCTGAGCGCCATCATAGAAACCCAACCAGCTAATGGAACCCTTGCTCTCGCAGACGACGGAGGCTTCACTTATAGCCCTTCCTTTAATTTTTTTGGTCGTGATTCCTTCACCTATCGAGCTAACGATGGCTCCGACTCCAGCCGTCCGGAGACAGTCATCATAGACGTCGCGCCAATAAATGATGCTCCGACCGCCCTACCCGAAAATTATCTGACGGCCCCTCTGAAACCTCTCACAGTGAAGATCGCCGACGGTGTGTTAAACAACGATTCCGATCTCGATAACTCCAGTCTAAAAGCAGCTCTCGTTTCCACAACTTCTTCGGGAACCTTAAATCTCATCCAAGATGGCTCATTCACTTATTCTCCCGCTTTAGGATTTTCGGGAACAGATACCTTTACCTACCGAGCAAGTGATGGCCTGCTTGAATCAGAGACAGTTACGGTCTTAATACTTGTAAATGCCCCACCAATTGCCACCGATAACTCCTACTTAATTTCTGAGGATTCTCCTATGATCCGCCTAGGGGCAGAGGGGATTCTTGCCAACGATTTAGATTCAGACCTCCTTACCGCGATTCTTGTTTCCGAGCCTATCAATGGCACTCTTACTCTCGGGGGGACTGGTGGGTTTATTTATATTCCTGATATCAATTTTAGTGGAACCGATACCTTTACCTATCGCGCAAGTGATTCATTTCAGGAATCCAATGAAGCCACGGTCTACATCACCGTGGAGCCCGTTGATGACCCTCCACAAACGCAAGGAGATCACTACGAAATACAAATCGGTGAAGAACTGATCATTAAAACAAGTGAGGGAGTCCTCACCAACGATTTTGATGTCGAGGGAAAAGCTCTTACTGCTACCCTTTCAAAAAATGTCAGCAATGGTACTTTGAACCTCTCTGCAAATGGTTCATTCACTTACCAACCGGAACCTAACTTTTTTGGTTCTGATACTTTTTCCTACATCGCCAACGATGGAACACTGGACTCGGGAGAAGTCGAAGTTGAAATCGAGGTCAACCCCTCCGCTAAGAACATCGTTATTAATGAGATTATGTTCAATCCAACTTCCGGAAATGAGCTGGAAGAATTCATCGAAATAGTGAACATCGGTTCCTTGCCAATCTCTATTGATGGCTGGCAGTTAGATAGCGGTGTTAACTTCACCTTCCCTGATGTCACGGTGGAAGCGGGTGAATTTCTGGTTATTAGTGCAGACACCACGACCTTTGAGGCAACCTATGGTGCTATTTCAAAGGTGCTTGGAAATTGGACTGGAAAACTGAGTAACAGCAGTGAACGTCTCCGGCTTATTGATGACAACGGAGATCAGGTCGATGAGGTTCGCTACCACGATCAGGGAGATTGGGCTCGAAGGGCACGAACTAGTGTTGGTAACGAACCTGGCTGGGACTGGGTTTCTCCCGCTGATGGGCAAGGAAGTTCGCTAGAACTTATCGACCAAGCCTTGAGTAACAAACAGGGACAGAACTGGGGGTTCAGTAACGAAAACCTACCCAGCCCCGGTGCCGCCAATTCCATGGCATCTCGCAACTCAGCGCCCTTTATTCTAGATCTTGAACATCGTCCAGCCATCCCCACTTCCTCTGACTCCATCAACATCATCGCTGAATTAAGGGGCGAAACCGGCGAGGTAATTAGTGGCACCCTTCACTACCGAATTTCCGACCGAAATCCTGAGCCGTTCCGTAACACTCCCATGTTCGACGATGGCGAGAATTACGATAACGCACCGGGTGATAATATTTTTGGAGTAATACTTCCCCCTCAACCAGACGGGGCTGTCATTGAATTCTACGTCGAATCCAGCGACGGAACCAATACCCGGACCTGGCCGGCCCCCGCTGACAATGGGCAAACCGCTAACGCATTACTTCAGGTTGACGACGAGCCCAATACCTTCGACCACGCCTTCTATCGGCTCATCATGCCAACCCCCGAATTTAACCAATGGCGCGACATCCGACGACAAAGCAATGCTCAGATGAATGCAACTCTCATTCTCGATGACGGATCTGGACCAGAAATTCGCTACAACGCGGGAATAAGAGTCCGTGGCGCGGGGAGTCGAAATCATGACCCTGTCCCCATGAGGGTCACCCTCCCTCGGGATAATGAATGGAACAACATGACGACAATGAACCTGAACACCAAGTTCACCTACCTTCAATTTCTCGGCATGAAGCTGTTTGAAGCGTCGGGCATGCAGGCCCCAGATACCTTTAGAGCACAAGTCAGAATCAATGGAGAAAACATCGCTCGTGACGATGCATTCGACTACGGCTCCATAGTTCATGTTCAACCTCTCTCTGGTGAATTCCTTAAAGAAAAGTTCGAACCCGATGATGAAGGCAACATTTACAAAAAAGTCAGACCTGACCGTGATCTGCGCTGGAGAGATGGGAATATAGACAGATACGAATCAGATGGCTGGAGCAAGCAAACCAACAGCAGCGAAAACGACTGGAGCGATCTCGATGAAATGCTTCGCATCATCAACAACGCGTCTGAAGATGACGATTTCATTGAGCAACTCGAGGCCTCAATTAACCTTGATCAATGGATGAATTGGTTCGCAGCCATGACAATCCTCGCCAACGGGGAAACGAATATTAGCAATGGGGCGGATGACGATTTCTCCGTGTATCGCGGCCTCCAAGCCTCTCGCTTTGTCCTCCTCCCCCACGATCTCGACACTATCCTCAGCATTGGTGATGGTAGCAGTATCGATGATCCAGAGCATACGCTTTTCGATATGATCGGTGATGATGACGTTTTGGATCCATTTGTTCCGATCTTCACCAACCCACTCATCATCGAACGCTACTTCAAAAGTCTTCGCAAGCTACTGCAAACTAGCTTCTCAAAACCGGAGTTTGATGAACTTCTCGATAACAGCCTCACGGACTGGGTGCCTCAGCCCCGGATTGAGCAAATGCGAACTTTTATGGATGCACGGAGAATTTTTATTGAAAATGAAATCGCTCCAACTATTGGACCTCCCGAATCTCTCCCACTCGCGACAAGCACGAGCAATCTTGAGTCGCCCCACGGATCTCTCTACCTGAGCGAAATCCTCGCTGTAAATAATTCCACTCGAAAAGTGGGTGGCAACTTTCCCGACGTTGTCGAAATCCATAACACGAGTGCTTTACCAAAAAATCTGGGAGGAATGTCTCTTTCTGATGATTCGTCAGACCCGACCCGCTTTATCTTCCCCCCAAATACGATGATTCCAGCTAACGGGTTTCTTCTTCTTTATAGTGATTCAACGCCCACCCTCCCCGAACTATCTACCGGATTTAAACTGAATGCGAACGGAGAATCACTGTCGCTCTTTGATACTGCTGCCAATGACAATACTGTGATCGATACAGTAAAATTTGGCTTTCAAATCCCAGATTACTCCATCTCCCGAATTAATGATATTTGGCAACTTTCGCCCCCAACCCTTGGGGCAATAAATCGATCACTTGAGCTTGGGGACCCCGGCGAAATTCGTGTTAACGAATGGCTCTCCGAAGATGATACGGTTTTCGAAGATGAGTTTATTGAATTATTTAACCCCTTAAGCCAACCAGTTGCTCTCGCCGGTCTTTCCATGAGTGATGAACCCGTCAGCTTTCCCCGGAAGCACACCCTACCCGAGCTGAGTTTTATCGCACCGGAGGGTTTTGCACTCCTAACTCCCAGTGGGAAATCAGCCGATCCTTTAAAAGCTGATGAACTTCCGTTCAAACTCGCATCCGAAAATGAATGGATCTCCCTTCTGGGTGCAAATGGAGTTATGATTGATCAAGTCCATTTTGTGAACCAACGCTCTGACCTCTCCCGTGGAAGAAGCCCAGATGGCAGTTCCAACTACGAGGAATTTTTCGTTCCCAGTCCGGGCTACACCAACAACAGCCCACTCACTTCCGAGCTCCTTCTCATCCAAAATCTTCGAATAACCGAAATCATGTATGATCCTCTTGGAGGATCTGAATTTGAGTTCATTGAACTTCAAAACATCGGCTTGGAGGCCATGGATTTGGAAGGCCTTCAATTCACGGAGGGCATCCGCTTTACCTTCCCCAATCTCACTCTTCAGCCCGGTGAATTTATCATCCTCGTGAGCAATCAACTTTCTTTCGAAACCCGCTACGGTGACTCACTTGCGGTCGCAGGCCAATATGATGGCAAACTCAGTAATGGAGGCGAGCGGATTCGTCTTGAACTCCCCAACATCAAAGCTGGAATCCAAGATTTCGAATATAACGACTGGTATCCAGCGTCCAATGGATCTGGCTTCTCCCTCGAATTCAACGACCCCTTACTTCCAGTTGAACTGTGGAATCTTAAGCCCAATTGGTCTCCAGCGCTAACCATTAATGGGACGCCTGGAAACTCAGGAACCTTCTTCGTGAGGACCCCTTCCACTGAAACCATCACGCTTCCAAACAATCTAACTATTGATCCATTTGTTTCTTATGGCTCGGTCAGCCCAGCTTCCGTCACCTTCCAGTGGGAATTTCTTGATGGGCCAGCTCCGGTGATTTTCACCACTCCCAATGAGCCCTTCAGCGAGATTCGCTTCGATCTTCCTGGCACTTACAATCTCCGTCTCAATGCCACCGCCTTTGACTTTGATCAATCTCAGAAAATCAAAGTGACAGTTCACGACTCCTATCTCGCATGGGTAGATCGAACCTTTGAAAAGAGCACACCAGGTGAAACCGAAAAAGAAAACGATCCGGACAACGACGGTATTTCTAACCTTTTCGAGTTCATCCTCGGCCTAGACCCTTCTACTCAAGACAATAAGAATTTCCCGACTCCAATTTTCGATGTAGAATCAAAAACTCTGAGTCTCACTTGGACCAACCGAAAATTCGACCCAAAGAGATTTTCAGTAATCGCAGAGGTTTCGGATGACCTTCAAACTTGGCGAAGCGATTCTACATCTATCCATGTGGAGACTCTTTCCTCATCAGACTTAACGGAAAGCTTCCGCGCAGTGGCCCTAGTAACAGCCGATCAAAACCGGACCCACTTTATGCGCCTCAGAGCCATTTGTTTTGATGAAAACGCCTCGGAGATTGCGCCTGAAATCATCAGTTTGACCAACCTCGCCAACCAACCAAACATCAACTTCACCAGCCAACTCGGGAAGAGTTATCAACTAGAAGCGTTCTCCGATCCCTCAATCGGCTGGATCCCCGTCGGCGAGCCGATAGTCGCAACTTCGAAAGTGTCAGTCCTTGTTGACCGAAGCCCAAATAACGAGCGCAATCGTTTCTATCGGGTAAGAGTTTACTCTGGAGATTGATTCCGTGGACTCCACAAAGAACCCTCTTCTATCGTAGAGGCCCCAAAAACCAGTCTCTGCGGGTCAGCTTTCATTCCCCTTGCTCCCTTCCTTCCCGTCAACTAATCTCACGGCTTCACCGCTATGCATCGCCTTTTCGTCGAAAAAACCGCCGCTTTTGCCAACGACTCCGCTCACCTCATCGGTGATCTCCGCAACAATCTTGCGATAGAAAGCCTCAAATCAGCCCGCATCGTTCAACGATATGATCTCGATGGTTTGACCGACGAGGAATTTGCTAAAGCGACTCAACTTATCCTCTCCGAACCTCAAGTCGAAACCTCTTCGACCGAGCTCTCACTTAGCTCTGATGAAACCGCCTTTGCCGTGGAATTTCTTCCCGGTCAATTCGACCAACGAGCCGACTCAGCCGCTCAATGCGTTCAGATCCTAACCGGCAAAGAGCGCCCCTTCGTTTCTTCTGCCCGTGTCATTATACTGACCGGCCAGCTCTCCAAAGAGAATTTGGAAGCGATCAAGAAATATCTCATCAATCCGGTTGATTCCCACGAAGTCTCAGTTAACGCGCCTTATCAACGCACCGAATCCCCCAAGCCCAAAGACGTCGCCATCCTCGAGGGATTCAATCAAAAAACCGAGGCAGAATTTGAGCACTTTCGTAGCGAACTCGGCCTCGCGATGTCGACCGCCGATCTTCTTCATACTCAGAAATATTTTCAAAAAGAGGACCGTGAACCAACGATCACCGAGCTCCGCATGCTCGATACCTATTGGTCTGACCACTGCCGTCATACCACCTTCATGTCGAAGATCGCCAAAGTCAGCTTCGACGAAGGCACCGAAGTGATACAAGAAACTTACAACACTTATCTCGCTACCCGAGACCAAGTATATGGAGCAAGCACCGAGCGCCCAGTCACTCTCATGGACATCGCACTCATGGGCATGAAAGAACTCCGGAAATCCGGTGAACTAGACAACCTTGAAGTCTCGAACGAAATCAACGCTGCATCTATCGTTGTTGATGGGGATGACGAACAGGAATGGCTCGTCCAATTCAAAAATGAAACCCACAACCATCCCACTGAAATCGAACCATTCGGTGGTGCTGCCACCTGCCTTGGCGGGTGCATACGAGACCCACTTTCAGGCCGTTCTTATGTATATCAAGCAATGCGGGTCACTGGTGCCGCCGACCCCCGTATTCCTTACGATGAGACAATTCCAGGCAAGCTTCCTCAGCGGAAAATTTGTCAGGAATCCGCGCACGGATATTCTTCTTATGGTAATCAAATAGGCCTCGCCACCGGAAAGGTCTCCGAGGTTTACCATCCCAATTACGCTGCCAAACGTATGGAAATAGGCGCCGTTGTTGCCGCCGCTCCCCGAAAAAACGTCTTCCGAGGAGGCCCCGCAAATGGCGATTACATCCTCCTTATCGGAGGACGTACCGGACGCGATGGGGTTGGTGGAGCCACCGGTTCATCGAAGGAACACACCGACGACGCTTTAGATAATTCAGCCGAAGTTCAAAAAGGGGACGCTCCCACCGAACGCAAAATTCAGCGCCTCTTTAGAAACCCTGAACTTGCGCCTAAGATAAAGATCTGCAACGACTTTGGAGCAGGAGGAATATCGGTCGCGATCGGCGAAATTGCCGATAGCCTTGAAATCAACCTTGATGCTGTCCCCAAGAAATATGATGGCCTTGATGGGACTGAACTTGCCATTTCGGAATCGCAGGAACGTATGGCTATTTGTGTTGATCCCTCGGAAGTTTCTTACTTCATTGCTGAATCTGACAACGAAAACCTAGAGTGTGTCCACGTCGCCACCGTTACCGACACCGGTCGTCTTCGTATGACCTGGCGCGGCAAGACCATTGTCGATCTCACTCGCGAATTCCTCGATACAAACGGCGTGCAACAAGAAGCCGATGTCCATGTCGAGGCGATCGGCACAGAATCTCCACTCGATTGCATCGCGTTCGAAAGCTTTGCCGATGCACTGGGTGATCTCAATATCTCTTCCCAAAAAGGCCTTGGTGAAATGTTTGATTCATCAGTCGGAGCAGGAACCGTGCTCTCGCCATTTGGAGGAAAGCACCAGTGCACACCTGTCGATGCCATGGTGGCTACCCTCCCCTTTCTGGATGGTCAAACTAAGATCTGCACTCACATGTCTTGGGGCTTTAATGCCAATATCGCAACATGGTCACCCTATCATGGGGCCGCCTATGCCGTCACCGAATCTGTCTGCCGGGCCGTCGCTTCAGGCGCCCGCTTAAGCGACATTCGTCTCACTCTCCAGGAATACTTTCCAAAGCTTGGGGATGACTCTTCCCGCTGGGGACTTCCCTTCGCAGCACTACTCGGTGCCTTCAAGGCACAACATGAACTCCGCCTCGGAGCGATTGGTGGAAAAGATTCCATGTCAGGAACATTCAACGACATTGATGTCCCGCCTACCCTAGTCTCTTTCGCTCTCGCCCCCGGAAACACAAAACAAGTCGTGTCTCCAGAATTCAAAGAAGTCGGTTCACTTATTTCTTTTATCGAGGTTCCGCGCGACGAAAATCAACTTCCAGATTTCGGCACGCTCAAGAAAATTGCCGACACCCTTCACGGAGCCAATATCCTCGCCGCCCATACTTTGGATCACGGGGGTATTGCCACTGGCCTCAGCAAGATGGCATTCGGGAACGGAATCGGTGCGAGCATTAAGACAGACATTGATCTCCACCAAGAGCGCTTCCTTTCCTTTCTGATTGAATCAAAAGAAGCAATTGCCGGCGGAATTGTAATTGGGAGAACTCAAATTGCGCCAACCATCCAAGTCGGCTCAGAGACCCTTAATCTAGGGGAACTTTATGATGCATGGACTAGCCCCCTAGCCGAAATCTATCCAGAGACCGAGGACCCTTCAACGAACGAAGCCGATACCTTCACCTCAACTTTTGAACCTAAACGCTCAACCACTAAAACCCAAAATCCTAAGGTCATCATCCCGACGTTTCCCGGAACCAACTCAGAATACGATTCTGCGAAAGCATTTCGCGAAGCAGGTGCCCAAGCCGAAATCCAAGTCTTTCGTAACCTCACTCCGCAAGCAGTTGAGGAATCACTCTCTAATCTAGCTGAAAGCATCCGCAAATCTCAGATTCTCATGCTGCCCGGTGGTTTCTCAGCTGGTGACGAGCCGGCGGGATCAGGAAAGTTCATCGCGACGATTCTTCGGAGCCCCGAGGTTGCCGACGCAGTCATGGATCTCCTCAAAAACCGTGATGGCCTCATCTTAGGAATCTGCAATGGTTTCCAGGCGCTCATAAAAACAGGCCTCGTGCCATATGGTGAAATTCGGGAACCCCAACTCGGAGACCCCACTCTGACCTTCAACGATATTGGAAGACACATTGCCCGTTACGCAACCACACGTATTTCTTCGACGCAGTCACCTTGGCTTGCTGACACTCAAGTCGGCGACCTTCACAACATCCCCTTCTCACACGGTGAGGGCAAATTCTATGCGAACGAAGAAGATCTCCGCAACCTCGCTGCCACTGGTCAAATTGCGACACAATACACTGACCTCAGTGGCCAACCTACCATGGCCCCTGAATTCAACCCGAATGGTTCGATTCATGCGATTGAGGGAATCTCATCGCCCTGTGGTCGCGTCCTAGGAAAAATGGGCCACACCGAGCGCCAGGGGCCAGATGTCGGACGAAACATTTCTGGCAATCTCTACCAACCACTCTTTAGTGCCGGGGTTAAATATTTCTCCTAAGCGAATTTTTAATCTTAGGAACCGGATCGCCTCAACATTTCTTTGGGGCGAAAGAACAGGGCTGGAATCCTAATAAATCTTCCATGAAAGAGAAATATTTGGGTAAGGCTTCTTTAATCCTTTACCCTTTTCACAATCACACCCATTCCATCATCGCTGATCACTCGAACCGGCTCTCCTTTGTCCAGAAACACCCCGTCAGCCAAAACCTCCAGAAGCGTACCATCAACTTCCGCTTTTCCATTTGGCCGTAAATCAGTGACCGCAATCCCGGTTCTGCCAAACAAGGCCCCTGCCCCGACCTCGTGATTATCACCATTTCCTCGTCCTAGCGAAATAGGCAACATTGTCTTATCGATAAAACTTACCTTCGGGAGAAACTTCATCATGAGAAACAGGAGAAATAGTGAGCCGAAAATCCCAATTGCCAGATTCATTGTCGGCTTTCGAAGGGCATCTGCGAAGCTCACCTCTTCTGACCCGCCCCACTGATAGGTCTGCCAGGTTACTCCATCGAACATCGAAAAAACAACTGCCCCAACAAGTAAAAGCAACCCAGTGATCCCAGCCACTCCAAATCCAGGAATTACGAAAATCTCTACTCCAATTAGAGCGACCCCAATGACAAAAATAGCTGCGAGCTCGTAACCTGCCATATTACCAGCCATGTAGTTTCCAAAAAAGAAGAGAGCGAAGGCAGATAGACAGATGATCCCACCAATCCCAAAACCCGGCGTCTTTAGCTCGAGATACCCACCCCCTAAACCGACTAAAATCAACACCCCAGAAAATCCTGCGATCCACCAAGCTAGACGTTCAAATCCAGTCGGAGTCGCAGTCACTAGCTCGTCCCCATTCCATCCTTCGGCTTTTAAAACTTCCTCAAGAGAAGTCACCTCAGCTTGAGCTAAAAGCGGCCCGTCGTTCATCATCATCGTTGCTTCGCTCGAATTCAAATTTAGCAAAGAACCAGGTTTCACTTCAACATCCCCAATGACTCGCTTCTCGTCACTCAAAAACATCATGGCCTCAATCACCTCGGGATTATATCCCTTCTGTTTTGCAATATAGCGGATCTGCGCACCAAAATAGCTTTCAAGCTTCGCTCTTCTCACAGGATCAATTTCCCGACCAGACCCGTCGATAATGCCTGATGAACCGATTTTTGAACCGGGTGTCATATAGATTCGATCAGTAGAAACGGCGATGAAAGAGCCAGCGCTGATAGCATTGGGATTTACAAACGCGACCGTGGGAATTCCAACATTTGCGATCTTTGTCATAAGCTCTTCGGTCGGAAAAGCCAGCCCCCCAGGCGTGTCTAGATCGAAGATGATCCCCTTTGCCTCCTCATCACTAGCCCGCTCGAGAATACGCTCCCAAAATTTGAAGCTTTGTCCATTGGTGAGAGAATTTTCACCGATCTCAATCCGAACGATCTTTCCTGCGTAGCTTTCTTCATTTGATTTACCGAAAACCTTCATGTCTTGGCCAAAGAGCTGGCCAAAACCCAAAAGAAGATAAAAAAACGCTGTTTTCATGCGAAGAAGGTAACCCAAGGCTGGCGAAACCCAAACAACCGATTCACACTACTTCCATGGGAATGATCCCAAGAGAAACAATCGAACGTATCCTCGAAGCGACGGATATTGTCGATTTGATTGGCGGGTATTTCCCTCTCAAGCGCTCGGGGTCGGACTTTAAAATCAACTGTCCCTTCCACGGAGAAAAGACACCGTCATTTAATATCAATCCTGCGAGGCAGCGCTACAAATGCTTTGGTTGCGACGCAAGCGGGTCAGCCCTCAATTTCTTAATGGAATATGAGAATCTCCCCTTCGTCGACGCCGTCAGAAAGCTGGCTGATCGGGCTGGCATACAAATTATTGAGGAAGCTAGTGATCCGGAATCTGATCGCAAACGACGCAAGATCTCTCGCCTCAAAGAACTGAATAACAAATCCGCCCGATTTTTCCACGAGCAACTCTTAAGGAATCCTGATGCAACTCATGCACGGGAATACCTGAAGAGCAGAGGATTCAGTAAAGAAACGGCCCAAAAATGGTTAATCGGATGGGCACCCCGAAACTCGAAGCTTTTTCTCCAAATGGCTCGAGAAAATGGATTTAATGGTCGAGAAATTCTTCAAGCTGGATTGGGTGGACTTAAGGACAAGAATAACCCCCGATCGGGACTCTGGGTTAAATTTTACGATCAACTCACTTTTCCAATTCATAACGACGTAGACGATGTCGTCGGCTTCAGCGCACGGATTCTTCGCGAAGAAGATAAACGCGGAAAATATATCAACACGAACGAAACTCCTCTTTTCAACAAATCAAAACTCCTCTTCGCTCTTAACAAAGCGAGGCGACCTATGGGCAAAGAAAAATTCGCGCTTCTCTGTGAGGGTCAAGTCGATGCTATCGTCCTCCACGAATCAGGATTTGAGAACACCGTAGCGCCCCTTGGCACTGCATTCACCGAACAACACGCTCGCATGATCAAGCGCTACACCGATCGGGTTATTCTCTGCTACGATGGTGATAATGCCGGACTCGCCGCTGCCGACAAAACCTTCAAACAACTCACAGCTCAAGGTCTACCCGTTCGCTTAATGCACCTTCCAGATGGAGATGATCCGGATACTTTTGTCAAAAAAAACGGCGCAGAAGCTTTCAAAAAACTCCTCGGATCAGCCAAGGAATATTTTGACGCCAAGCTTGATAAAGAGCTTAAGGCGATTGATTTATCATCAGCGGCCGAAAAGACCAAATTATTACAAGAGCTTGCCAAATCGGTTTGCGTCATGGATGACGACCTCCTCCGCGACGCCACAATCCAAAACCTAGCCATCCGGCTTCGCCTAGGAGTCGAAGATTTCCGGCAGGCAGTCGCAGCCGCAAAGGCCGATCTTAAGCGCTTTAGACCAAGAGAAAATCAAGAAGAAAAAGCGGACAAGGTAGAGCCCACCGCGATTGATCATTTAATCATTTATCTTTGCCACCTTGCCCTAAACTCAGAAGCCGCCGCCGAATATCTTAGCGAGCAATTGGAAACTCTGCAGGAATGTCTCAGCGAAACACTAGGAAACCACGTCCTCGTCGATATTCTAGCAAAACGACCCAACCCCGAAAGCGAGGCCGCAAAGCAAGCCTATCTCATGACCATTCCGAAAGGCGATCGTATCGCTCTTGAAAATGGCTTTAGCGACGCTATACCCGAGGATCCGATTTCCTCAGCATCCGACACAATAGCGATGCTTTCAGCCCGATTTTACCAAATCAAGGAAAAGGCGCTAAGAACACGACTTAACGATCCTAGCTTGACTCCAGACGAGATTTTAGAAGCTTTCGAGGAGGTCAAGCGCCTGCAGTCTATCCTAAAAGCACTCGATCAACGTTTCTAAGGGCCTCAAAAGCGAGTCGACAAAGGGCTTGCCAGAGAACCACCTCTTTAATATTTTCGGTTTGTGAAATACCGACTTATATTAATGATCGCCGCCGCTATTGGATCCTCCCTTTTCCTTTCATCCTGCAATACTTTCCTCGGAATGGGACGTGACTTTCAACGTCTTGGACAAGGTTTTGAGAATTCTGCCTATGGCAAAAAATGGTAGAGTAGATTAACTCGATTCAAACAAAACGGGAGGCTGATTTCAGCCTCCCGTTTTTTTGATTTAATTCAAAAATGCTAGATTACGCGAGACCCTTAAGTTTCTCTGAAATTTGGCCTTGGGTGACGTTTGCACCGACTATCTGATCCTTGACCTCCCCATCTTTGAAAAACAGAAGAGTCGGAATGGAACGAATGCCATATTTGGCGGCAATAGCCTGGCCGTCATCAAGATTACATTTCCCGACTTTTGCTACGCCATCAACTTCTGCTGCAACAGCATCCACCATGGGTGAGATCATTTTACAAGGTCCGCACCATTCAGCCCAAAAGTCGACAAGGACTGGCTGATCAGAGTTAAGGACTTCGGCGTCGAAGTTGTCTTCAGTTATTGTTAGAGCCATACCGCGAATATGTACGGAAAAAGGGTGGCGTCAAGAGCCACCCTTTGAGGATTTTCGACACATGATGTCGTCACCGATGATCTTTACGATTCCGTGATTCAGCGATTACCCACCAACTCCCAAGGTAAGGAAGTTGAGAGCAGCGACGCCAACGGCGATGATGAAAATGATAATAGGAAGAGCCATAATTTTAATGTAATTGATTAAATTTAAACCTTAATCAAAAAGTTGCCCGAAGGTTTTCTCGTGGGTCCACATCATGATGGTGAGAGCCAAAACGGCAAGGCTAAGAACAAAAGCCAAAATAGACATCACCATTGGTATGGTGTCGCTTTCCTCCTCTTCATCGTCGTCCATCGCGATTGTCCCGATAGTTGACATTGTCGGAGCAGTCGGCTTTCCGAGCTGCTGAGTGCCCTGAAGTTGGACAGTAGCCTGCGGAAGCGCCGTCGTGGGGACGCCTGCGGCTGCTCCTGGAGCTGGAGAGGTTTTAAGTGGAACAGTTGCCGGACCAGGTGCAGTTTTCAGAGGGATGGTAGGAGCGGGTGCGGGTGCACCACCTGCGCTTGGAGCGGGTGGTGGAGTCGGAGCACCAGAAGGTGCTGGCGCAGACTTCAATGGAATTGTTGGCGCTGGAGCCGGAGGCGCTGGTGCACTCGGAGCCGGCGGATCTGCCTTGAGTGTCGCGCGGACAGTCTCTTTCTTTACGGGCACTGATGAAGTTTGATCATCGGATGCGGGCGGCTGTGTGTTTTCGTTTTCTTCGGCCATAATTAGATCGTGGTGTCTATGAATTGAATAATCGCGTGGTGTTTGCCAGTGCTGTTAAAGAGTTAACAAAATTACGCCTCAACCTGTCAAACCACGAAGTTTAGAAAATTGAGGAAATATTGAGCATTTAAGACAAAATAGGGCCCAAAAAAGAAGCGGTGGGCAAAAACCCACCGCTTCTATCCTAAAATGCGCAATTTATGCTGATGGCCTCCGGCCCTTGAAAGTCAGCTCGGCGATTCCCGATTTATCAAGTTCGCCAAGTCCAACCCCCACCATTTTGTCATATTGAGCCCTAGTGGCATCATTGACAGGCAGGCTGATCCCGACCTCTTCTGCTAAGGCAGCTGCAATCCCAGAATCCTTAGCAGCGTGTTCCGCTGAGAACCAACATTCATGATCACGATCAATCATATCCTCAGAATCAGTCTCGAGAACCCGGCTATTGGCCCCCGTTTGAGCGAAAATATCGCACACCATCTGAAGATCAAGACCCATTGCATCGGCAAGACCCAAGCCCTCGGCTAGAGCCGCAGTGTTAATATTCATAACCATATTAACGAGCGCCTTCACCTCGGCAGCTTTACCGATTGGACCGCAGAGGCGAAGGTTTACGGAGAGTTGATCAAGAAGCTCCTTGTGCTGGGCAAAAACTTCCTGATCCCCCCCAATCATTAAGAATAATTTTCCCTCGCGGGCTTGAGAAATCGATGATGCCATCGCCCCTTCCAGAACGTGCGCTTCAACTTCTTTTCCCGCTTCGTAAACTTCTTTATGAATTCCAGGTGAAAGAGTAGCGCAGTTGATGAAAGTCTTACCCGACGCCCCAGAAAAAAGATTGTCTCCATCTTGCAAGAAGATAGCCCGCATCGCATCGTCGTTGGTGACCACGGTAAAGATTATCTCTGCTGCTTCGGTGACTTCTGACAAGGCTCCACAATCTTTGGCTCCAAGTTCGGCTGCGATTTCGGCTGAAGCTGTCTTATTAACATCAAAGACCGCGGTGATATCGTGTCCACAATCGAGTTGAAGGTGACGTGCCATATTGGCCCCCATTCGGCCTACGCCGACGAATGCTACTTTGCTCATGGTATTTTAGTGATTTTGGTTATTATGATTTGAATTCAGGAAAAAATGGATTGTGCGCTTTCTCCTCTCCTACCGAGGTCATAGGCCCATGCCCGGGACAGACCACAGTATGGTCTTTGAGAGTGAAAATCTCTGAACGATTCGTCGCAAGAGCATCCTTGAAGGAAATCACCCCGCCGCCCATCGACTGAGCAAAAAGAGCATCCCCTACGATGGCTACAGGGCGGCTGAGACCGTTGATCACATAAGTGGTTCCTGCTGGCGAATGCCCCCAGGTTAAACGGGTCGTAACCCGAAGCGCTCCAATCGAAAAAGTTTCACCAGCCGCAAATCGTTCGGCACCAGCAATAGGTTCCTTAGCATTCACCAAAACACGAATTTCAGGGTGTGCTTCAATAACCTTTTCGCGATCAATAATATGATCAATGTGAGAATGAGTGATGAAGAGAGTCTTAAGATCAACACCTAGATTTTTTACCATATCAAGGGCAGGACTAGCATCGGCACCCGTATCAAAAAGAGCCGCCTCTTTCGTCTGGGGATCCCAGATGAGATACGAATTTACAGTCATCATATCGTCCGGGTCTGGATCAAAAACAGTATTAGACTGCCGAAGTCCCTCAAGATCAACCGACTCCGGCCTCCAATCCCGATTTGCGAGCTCCACCAAGCAATCGGCATCGAGCCCAAGCGCTGGAGCGATTGCGCGAACCGCCACTTCGTCGAACTCCCCATTCTTCAATTTGGCGATGGCATCTGGCTCGACATTCGTAAGAAATGACAGAACGCCATCGGCCATTCCCGTACCTCTAATGGTTTTTCCAATGACGTCTTCAAAAAAATCTTCAAGTTCGATCATAATTTCAGGGAAAGATTACTTTTTAGGAAAGAGAGCAACCAAGCGGCCAACTTTTGAATATTCGGTCACATAAATTTGACCTGCTGGTCCCCACTTAATCCCGTGGGGTGCCGAAAAAGCATTATCGTGAAGTTCTTCAGCCGGGACACCGTTCGTGGCCCACTGCTTTTTATCTGGATTATCTAAAAGGGCCGAAACCACTTTGCCGGCTTTATCCATTAAAATAACACGGCCTTCAATCTCGGCAACAGCCGCATAATCCCCACGAACGTCAACGTCAGCTGGCCGCCGCATCGGAGTTTCACCATAAATTCCGATCCAAGTCAGATCCATTGTCAAGTGGATCATGCGTCGTCCATCCCGATCGCAAACAAGAATGCGAGGCTCATCATAACGGAGATCGATTCCCGCTCCATGGCACGACGTAAATTGATCCTTACCAGTTCCTTTCCCCCCATAAGTTTTCACGAGCGCACCGTCGGGTTTCAGTTTGTGAATCTTTTTGGATCCATAACCCATGAAAAAATAAATGTGCCCATCCGGCCCAACTAAAAGCTCCGTTAAGCCGCCCATTCCACCTTCAAGCTCCCCCGTCTTCTCATTGGGCAAAATTGCCACGATGTTCCCTTCTAAATCAAATTTAACAGCGCGATTTTTTCGAACCTGTGCCCCCCAAATAAATTGTTGATCGCCCTCCGTTACCGTAGTCAACGAGTGCATACCAGCAAGTCCCCCCTTAAGCGATTTGGTGAAATTTCCAAAACAATTAAAGACCGCGATTCCTGGCTCACCGTTTGTAGCAGCGTAAACGCTTCCGGATTGATCAACAGCAAGATCACCATGCAAGGAGCCTATATTTTCTCCATTTTCAGGAACGCCCCATCCCGGAACCGTCACATACTTATGACCTTCGGAACCTGTCACAATTGCGGTCGTGATAACGGCTCCCACCCCTTCACCATGATTGTGACCTTCATGGGCATAGAGAGCTGATGTAAGAATCAGAGACGAAAGTATAGCGATTGGCTGCTTCATGGTTGCAGGATGTTGTCTAACATCCCTAAGTCGAAAAGAAAAAAATCTTAGTATTCAGGAGGTAAATGAATCCCCACGGAAAATCATGCTTCGCACCACCTTGCTTGATTTTTTTCATTCAATCTCGTCCGCCTGTGCTATTCCTTACTTATGACTCGAGGGTTTGTTGCAGCGACCATCACATTGTTGATCGGATTTTCTCTTTTAAGAGCTGAAAGAGAGCAGTCTCAAGAATCTCCCTTGGTCCAGCTGATTTTCCCTAAAGAGTTCGGAAAACCCACTCTTCCAATAGACAACAAGCTAACGAAAGAGAGGATTTCATTGGGAGAAAAGCTTTTCCACGACACCATTCTTTCGATTGATGGCACTGTTTCGTGCGCGGCATGCCACGTCGAGGAGTTTGCTTTTAGTGATGACGTCGATTTATCCCGCGGGTTCGAAGGTCGCCTCGGGAAACGAAATTCTCCGCCCATCTTCAACCTCGCTTGGAAAAATCACTTTTTTTGGGACGGCCGCGCTAGGACAGTCCGGGACCAAGTCCTACAACCGATCCAGGACCACCTCGAAATGGCTGCCAACCTAAACCAAGTCCTTTACAGGCTCACTCGGCGCAAATCCTACCGAGAGGATTTTAAGAAGGCCTACGGCCCCGGCGAAATCACCAGCGAGATGCTCTCGCTAGCGCTAGAAAACTACCTCCTCACAATCGTAAGTGGGGACTCAAAGTTCGACCAATCTCTCGAAAAAAAGGTGAAGCTAGACCCGCTTGAGGACGAGGGCCGCAGGCTATTTTTCACCTCCCATGAAAGTGGTGGAGCAGGATGTTCCGAATGCCATAGTGGCCCACATTTCAGTGACTTCACCTTTCATAACAATGGCTTGAGGCCAGCCCCAGATTTGAATGATCTTGGGAGATACCGAGTTACCAGTAAGGAAAAAGACAAATTTCTTTTTTCAACACCAAGCCTCCGCAATATCGCCATCACTTCACCCTACATGCATGATGGCAGATTCAAGAACCTCACGGAGGTGATCGAACACTATAATACTGCACTTCATCAAACACCCACTCTTGATCCTGCGCTCAAGAAACAGGGGCTCCAATTAAAAGCTGCAGAAAAAAAAGCGCTCCTTGCCTTCTTACAAACCCTGACCGATCCTCAGTTTGTTGAGGCTGCTAAGTGACCTTCCCAAACTTCTCGTCGAGGACTAATCGGCGATGTTCAAACATCTTCGCCAACTGATTCTTAACCACCAGAGCCCGAGCAACTTCACCAAAAATACTGAAACCCACCGAGTAATGAATGAGATCCTTCACTCTTGTTCCCCCGCTCGTTTCTTCAAAGGAATGCCGATGGTGCCAAAATTTGAATGGACCAGAGATCTGGTCATCAACAAAGCTTTCACCCACTCTTAGAGCTTTGATCTCCGAAACCCACGGAATCCAAATCCCAGGTAAGACCTTTACTGAATACTCAATAATTTCGCCCTCATAAAGAACCTCAGAAGGTAGCGAAACAATTCTAAATCCCATTTTGGGAGGAGTCATTGCCTCAAGATTTCGGGGGCTTGAAAAAAACTCCCAAGCCTGATCTATAGAAACCGGAATCGTTTGTTCTTGCGAGAGCGAGTGAACCTTCATCGTGACGAGAAGGTAACCTCACTTTGAAATTGGTCGTCCAAAAATATCAAAAATAGTCCCGACTCCCTTTTTGATTGCATCGGTCCCCTTTTCGATTGCACCCGCCTCTTCCCCCTTCACTTCTTCCGGATTACCGCTACCCCTTGGATTAAATAAATCGGAGGCTTTTCCCAGAGCTAATTCAGCCACACCAAGAATCACCCCTTTCTCTTTAAGGAGCATCTTGGTAGACTCACCAATCGGCTTACCTGTAAACTTGAGCGCATACTCTCCAATACCAGGAAGCATCTCAAACATCCTCTCCTTGGCCGCAGCAACCAAACGGTCACTCAGATCTTCCTGAGGAGCGTCGAGCGTGCCGCTGACTTTAAGCGGAGTCCACAAAAGACCCAAATCACCACGCTGAAAAACCTTAGTCTCAGCACCTGGAATATGAGCCAAAGTCCCGGGTGTAATACCAATGCGTAAATCGCCCTTACTAATTTCGTTCCCTTCAATCTCCATCACGCCCTCGACACGAACTAATCCTTCACTGGACAAAACGAGGTTGGTTAACTTGATATGTTCCCCGATCTTTTCAAAGTCTAGACTTGCTTCATTTAAAGACAGGCGACGAAAACGAGAAGTATTAGCGTAGGCTGAAATTTTATCAAGCAACGGAAGAGCCGTGAGCATCCCATCCCTGATTCTGAGGTGACCGGTCAATCTAGACTCAGTGTCTGGCTTGCCTGTCACTTCGAAGGAAAAATCAAGTGGCCCCATGAAACGCCGTTTCCAATCCTCAGCGATAACCTCTTGAACCCGAGAACCAGTCACTTCGCCCCGGATTTGCCAAGTTCCGTCTTCGATGCCGAAATCCCCTTCCGCGATCATCAAACCATTTTCCAGCACCTCAAATTCAGATTCCAGCAAGTAAAAGCGATTGCCTGAATACCTACCCTTGGCCGCGCGCAGCGTCATCTTTTCTGCAAGTGAAATAGGAGTCGAAATTTCGCCGCCAACGAGCGTCACATCGTAAACATCCTTCGTTGAACCAGGCCGGATTTTTGCCGAAGCATTCTGCCATTCCCACTCCCCATTGTCCAACTTAGCTGATCCCTGCACGGAAGCGATATCGATTCCAATTACTTCAAGAGAGTCCGGCAAGAGAGGATCCCAGAAGCTTTCTTCCTCGACTGGACGTTCTTTTATAAGAATTTCTCGGCTGGGATCATCTCGAAAGTCACCAGTGAATTCAAGCTCACGAAGGTGCACATTTTCGATACGATAAACCCCACTCCAAATGGCTCCGATATCGACCTCAGCATCAATTCCACGCGCCTTAATATTCTGAAATCCATTCAGCTCCTTGAAACTAAAATGATCAGTCTTCACGCTCCAACCATCCCATTCGAAAATTGACAACTCAGCGTCGCCATTAAGTTCATACCCCACCTCATCTCCAAGTTTTAGTCTGAATTCATCACTACGAAGGTAGCTTCGCACTGAATTGTAACCAGCGACCAACCCCACTAAAACCGTAAACGCCAAGACACCTCCAGTGTAATAGAACCACTTCATCGACCCCCTCTTCCGAGACTTCCGACTTTGCGCCTTTCCTGCTCTTGACTTTCGCTTCATCCTACTGGTCATGGCTTAACACTATCAGCGACTTTGACTTAGCCAATCCGACAAAGTTACTTTTTACTTCCGAAAGATTTGACCTATCACCAAATTCTTCTGACCAAAATTCAGGATGATCATGAAAAACATGTCTTCAGGGCATCTTAATAAGCGCGATCGTAGCCCTCTACTCCCGAAACGATCGAGCGGGCCACCGCCGCTTGATAACTCGATGAATTGCAACGGGCACGCTCGTAGGAATTACTGATAAATCCACATTCCACCAAGACAGCAGGACACAGGGTATCATTTAGCACCGAAAACCTTTTGAATTTGTATCCACGGTCACGCACTTTGAGATTACTGACCAAATGACTTTGGATCGTCTTAGCCAGAAATCTGCCACGCTTACCGACATAAAAAGTTTCCACCCCCCTAACTCCCGTGTGAGAAGTCGCATTAAAATGAATACTAATAAAAATACAGTTGCGATATCGGTTTGAAATTTGTGACCGACGACGCAGATCAACAAAAACATCGCTGCGGCGAATCATTGTCACCGAGTATCCCCTACCTTTCAGGGAAGCCTCGACGCGACGAGCAACTTTTAGATTGAGATCCGATTCTCGGACGCCACCCCAGACTGCGCCGCGGTCCTTGCCACCATGGCCGGCATCAATGATGACCCTTAAAGATTTTGGTGTTCTCCGAACCTTTGTCGCCGGAGCTGCAACCTTACCCGAAGGAATTTTTAACACCTGCCCCACACCGAGGCTGTTCTTATCCTTAATCCCATTAAACGCCGCAAGGCGATCTATTGAGACTCCATATTTTAGCGCAATACGATAGAGATTCTCAGCTTTCTTAACTTTGTGGGTCAGCCCCATTGCCAATCCGCAGGTAAATGCGGCGATAAAAACGCCAATCAGAGACTTCTTAAAAAAGACACCACTCAACATAAAAGATGAGAACACTTATTCTCATTTATTAGTCAAGTCAACCAAGTTTTCATAAAACCTTAATACTCTTGCTAAGTTAACTTTTAGCCTTTTTCTTCCTACCAATGAAGAGTGGGAGCACCAAATAAACGACGAAAATTGCAGCTGGAGTATAGATTGTCCACTTCACAATGAGCCCCAAAAGGAGAGCAAAGCCCAAAAGGCTCCAAACATTTGCCTTAGTCTTTAGATCAATCTTTTTAAAACTTGGATAGCGAACATTACTCACCATCAAAACCGAAACCCCGAGTATCATCCCGGCTAAAACAAAAGACCAAAGCCCCAACGATCGGTCATTTTCAGCCAAGCTAATCATAACAAAGGTAAGCGAAGCAATAAATCCCGCGGCCATTGGAATAGGAATCCCCCGAAAGTCTCCACTCGTGGATCCAATTCGAGCGAGACAGTTAAATCGTGCTAACCTGATCCCCCCACAGAGTAGGTAAATAAAGGCAATCGCCCACGTCAAACCACGCTCTTTAGTGCCGTTGGGATCGAAAATCTCAGGTAACTGTAAATCGGCGAGAACCGCCCGAGACACTAACATAGCGGGCGCAAGCCCGAAGGATACCATATCAGCAAGAGAGTCAAACTCCTGACCAAAAGGAGATTCCTGCCCCCCAAGCCGGGCCAACCGACCGTCAAGTAAATCAAAAAAACACGATCCAAATATATAAAGCATCGCCGTTTGGTAATAATCCTTCGCGCCAAGCAGATCATCAGCCTGCATCCCTTTGAAAATCGTCAAGATCGCTAAGAATCCACACAAAAGATTACCGGCCGTCATTAAATTCGGCAGGAGATAAATTTTTGGTTCTTGGTCTTCTTGTCCCATAAGTCGTTGCACCTTCTAACCTGTCAAAGGTCTTAGGCCTTGGAAAGACTCAACTCACCTCTTTCCCCCAACAAATTATCTGTCATCTTTTGGCCATGCCGACTGAGCTGCACGCCGACCTCCCTATGAAATCTCTCCTAGATCAGTATCCGGGGGCTCGGAGAGCACTTTTCTCCGCCTTTCACATTGGAGGGTGCCAATCCTGTGCCTATGAGCTCGAAGAAACGCTCGAGGAGGTTTGCAAAAGTCATAGCATCGATTTGGACACCGCCATCAGGTGTCTAGCCGAAAGTCAAAAACACGACGCCAGTATGCTGATTTCGCCCACCGAGCTGAAAGCCTTACTTGATAAAATGGAGGCATTCATTCTGCTGGACACTCGCACTCGCGAAGAATTCGAAGCGATCACTCTGCCGGGCGCACAATTAATGACCCAAGAGCTACAAACTAGCTTGTTTGCTGAGAAGAACGATCATCAGAAAGTGGTTTTAATCGACCATCAAGGTCGGAGCGTTCTAGATCATTGCGCGTGGTTCCGAGGACACGGTCTAACCGATACCTTCGGAGTTGACGGCGGCATTGATCGCTACGCCAAGGAAGTTGATCACTCAATTCCCCGCTATCGATTAGAAATGGATTAGGATGAAGCTTTTCACCATCTAGGTCCTTCAGAATGTTTCGAGAACCACGAGTTTGTTACTCATCATTTTTCTGGGGAATCTCTTTCCTACCCTCTCTCTGTTCCTGGAGAAAATTCCCATTAAACCTCAGGCGGAATCCATTTTCATCACCGCTACTATCGATTCTTTCAACCCGCTCTCGATATTCCTCAGGCACCGCCGCCTTGTCGATATCGTTATCGTAAGGTCCTTCAAAAAGAAGTTTCCCCTCTTTGTCTCGGATCGAAAGCTCCCGCTGACCATCAGTCATCTTCATTTCTATCGAACCCTCTTCATCGACAAACTTCATTGAACCGATCCCACGGAATCCTAGTTTCAAATCCTTCTCCTCAAGCATATTCCCACCGAGGTTAAATTTAAATTGCTTGAAGCCAGCCCCATCGTTCCCAAGAGCCTTTTCAAGCTGCTTCATCATCTCTTTCTGCAATTTGTCATCGCCGAGGCCACCCAAAGCATTCTCAAGCTGCTGGTTAAGCAAGCGATTCATATCAGCGGCAGGGTTGGGAATGATCGCTTGAAGAGGTAGATTCTGAATTTCAGGAGCTTCACCAAGCGTTACCTTTTGTTCGATTTTCTTTCCCCGACGAACAATTTTAAGCGTCACCTCGTCACCAGGGTTATAGCTAGTGATCACGTTGCGAAGTGAGTCCTGATCAGTGAGGCTGTTACCGTCAACAGACACAATAACATCCAATCGCTTAAGACCGGCAAGACCAGCAGGACTGGTGGGCTTCACTGTGCTGAGAAGGAGCCCCCCTTCAAATTCAAGGTGCGAACGAAGAGCTTCGCTTGATTCGTCCCCACGAACTCCAAGATAAGCAACCTTGTTGACTGGCATTGCTTTCGGCGCAGCTTTAGCTCCAGCAGCTTCTTTCTGATCATCTTTGAGAATGCCCCCCTTGGGTTGCGCTGGTATTTTTTCATTACTGCCATCTCCATCTGGGCGCTCAATCGCCGGAAGATCAAGAAACGAACCAAAGAGAGCAACCAATCCGATTGTCGTAATTTTAATGTCAGGACCCATCATTTAAAAGTTAAGCGGTTTGGCTCAAAAAATTTGTTTAATCGAATTTAACTGGCGTAAAAGTCACCTCTCTTTTGGGCTGCTCAATAATTAACTTTTCACCACGCTCATTGACGAACTGCAGCTTATTATTAACATTGACCTCCAGACAGCGGAGCGGTTGCCCGCCTTTAGTCCAAACCACTCCATGATCTTTTGCCGAAACCACCGAAGCTCGCGCATCCTTCGGGATAAAAACAACTGGCGCGGCGAGCCCGTTAGTGAGGTCTGGGATCCGCTCCGCAACTCGATCAGGTTCAGAAAAAAGATTGCTCGAAAAAACTGCAGCTGCTGCGCCAAGAATGGCGACTGCTGCCACCGAACGAATGCCAGAAAACGACGCCCCCCCCTTTTTGACACCCTGGTTAATCTCCACAATTTTCTCATCAACCGGAACCTCCTCATGCCAACGCGCCATCGCGTCATCCAGTCTGGAAATCAAATTTTCCGGGACACCGTAAGGAACAAGTCTCCGAAGGCTTTCTTCAAGATCCGAAAGATCGGTGTCTAATGCGGTAACTATAATCTTTTCATTTGAAGGGGACACTTCATTTCCCGCAGCTGCCATCGCATCATCTAGTTGATCAAGCAGAGAGTCTTGCAATGGAGTTGGAACCAATTTCTTGAGTTCGCTTTCTAGGGTGCTGGAGTCCATATCCATAATTTAATCTTAATCGAAGAACTGTTAGTTTTTACGTGTTTCAATTAGCTTCTTAAATATCATCATTCAAGCGTGCCGTAGCGAGTTGTTTTCTAAGAGCCTCTATTCCGTATCGATATCTTGAAGCCGCCGTGTTGAGTGAAATTTCTAGGGCTTCACCGATCTCCGCAAAAGTCCGCTCACCCCACAGCTTCATGCTAATTACTTCGGAAAACTTTGTGGGAAGTGTCTTCATGCCCTCAGCAAGAATCTGGCGAGTTTCCTCCTGACTTGCCCCTCCTTCAAAAAGAGGCATCTCGATGTCACGCCCAAGAGACCGATCATCCTTGATAACATTTTCCTCACGCTTTCTCCGTCGGTCATCTTTCCGACCAAGGTCAATTGCCTCTCGGCGAATTTGGGTGTAAATGAAGGCGATCCAAGCATCCTGTCCCCCTACAAACGAGCCCTCCTCGACCTTGCGAGCTAACTTCACAAGGGCGTCCTGTAAAACATCTTCAGCATCCGCGATACTTCGCGTCTGCTGTCTTGCAAACAACAGGAACTTCGAGCCGTGCTTTTCCAGCCACGGACGAAACTGTGATGAGCTCTTGTTGTGCTGGGGTATTAAATTCACGCCTTCTTGTAATCAAAAGGAAAAGCGTTGTAAATTAGACTAATTGTTTCAATTAAGTGAGTATTATAAAAAAAGCAACTCAAATGCTCACCATCGCAAAACCATGACCTAGGCTGGAACTAATTCTCTAAGCGATTTCTCGCAAAGGGCCTTCATCACATAAGCGCTAGGTCGAAAGTTCTCGATCACCACCTCACTACGATCCCCCCAGCTCATACGCACCTCTTTCACATTGAAGTTTGGTGTTTTGTGAGGCGCAAACAAAATATCGTCATGAGTGCTGTTTTCATGCTTTTTGAACATCTCAGGGATAATATCGCCACCTAAATGGTCGTCACGACCTGTCGCAAGATGACAAGTCCCTAAGACTTTCTCATCCTGAATATCTTGATATGAGACCGGCAAAACCTGCGTGCCAAATCCAAGTTCACCTAGAGTTCCAGTCATCGGATCATCAGCAAGGCGAGCGTTGTGCTCGTCAATCGTGGCTTGACTACCCTCTATAAGAGTTGCCTTCACAACATCACGATTCACCACATCTAAGACCCCAAGGGTCCCGTCTTCATACTTCATCGGGAACTTTCCACGAGCGTCCTGAGGGACAAAATAAACCTCACCCGCCGGAAGATTAGCGATGTCTGGTTTTGTTCCTCGACAAAGACCATGTGACTTCTGCGCTTCCTGTCCGCCAAGGTCTAGCCATGCTGTAAGGATCTCACCATCTTCGAGTTCAAAATCGATCTCCACCGATTCGGCGCCTGTTAGCGCTGCTCGCATTTTCTCGGCATCATCGGAAACCTCTTGGTAATTTACAGCGAGACCTGAACTCAAAATAATGTCATTCATTCCGTGCATTGTTGCCCCACGAAAGTCGAATTGCTTACACTTGGCAGTCAGCGGGGCCGTCGCAGACCAAGTGGAAATACAAAGAATAATGTCGTATTTAGAGTAGATATCGCGATCTAATGAGAGCTGGTTCCCATCGGTATCCCAGACCTCGTCACTTAGATCGAGATTTGAACCGTAGGTATACTTATAAGCAAACATCTCGCCGCCACTCATGCCTAATTCCTCGAGCACTCCACTCTGAAGCCTCTCATAAAAATAATGATATGCGTTGTTCTGGACCTCAAACTCATCCTGATCACGAAAAGCAAAATCTTTGATCCACGTCAAAGGAGACTCAAAGTCCACTAGGATACATACACGACAACCTTGAGTTGGAGCAAAAACAGTATCCAGCAGGTGGCTTAAATCAAACTTAGGGAAGACGCGCTTTTCGGGATTCAAGAGGATTGTCTCCTCTAAATAAGATGGTGTACTCATTTCCGAAAGTTTAGAGCCCCTTATTAGTCTCGCAAGTGATCTTTTAAAATCAGCTAGACTCCGAAACCCTCGGGCGGGTTCTCCTGATTTCTCAAACTATCGAGAGTTTCGCTCATATCCTCTAGCTTTTCCCAAACATCCGGGACCACAAAAACAGGCGCCTCATGCCTCACCGCAAGAGCAAGGCAATCGCTTGGGCGAGCGTCAAGCTCCACGATTTTTTTCTCCATAATCTCGTTCTCAGCTTTAATGATTAAACGTGCGAAAAAGACCTCCCCTTCCTGCTTCACAATGGTGGTGTGAAGGACCTCCGCACCAAACGCTTCGAGCGTTTGCGAAAAGAGATCATGCGAGAGAGGGCGCGGGGGAATTGTCCCCGCTAAAACCGCGTTAATCGAAGCTCCAATCGCTGGATCAATATAAAAAACGATTACCTTCTTACCGTCACCCAAAAAAACAGCGCACCCCGCCGGGGTCGGCAGAAGCGCAACAGGTTCGACACGCACCAATCCACTCATACCCCAAGTCTTAACCCTCCGTTTCAAAAAACCAGCATCGACTTTTAGTAAACGTCGCGAGCGTAGCGCTTCTCTTTTTTGAGTTTTTTGAGATAGTCTATTGCCTCTTCATCGCTCAAACCACCGTGTGTTTTCACAATTGTCTGGAGAGCTTTATCCACATCTTTTGCCATCCGGGAAGCATCGCCACAAACGTAGAAATATCCTCCACCCTGCAGCCAGTCCCAAAGTTCGGCTCCAGCTTCAAGCATTCGATCCTGAACGTAAATTTTGTTTTCCTGATCACGAGAGAAGGCCAAATCAAGCTTGGTTAAGGTGCCGTTATCCACCCAAGCATTAATTTCGTCCTCATAGATAAAGTCGGTGGCCCGGCAAGGATTACCAAAGAAAAGCCAATTACGGCCGTTTGCCTTCGAAAACTCGCGTTCCTCAAGGAAGGCGCGGAGCGGAGCAATTCCAGTCCCTGGTCCCACCATAATAACATCCTTAGAATGATCTTCGGGTAACCGGAAAGCCTTGTTGTTGTGAACAAAAACCCCAGAACAAACATCACCGACTCTATCCGAAAGGTAAGTGGAGCAAACCCCGCCCCGATCACGACCGTGAGAATTGTAGCGAACAATTGCTACAGTCAAATGAACCTCGCTAGGATGGGCATTTGGACTGGAGGCAATTGAGTAAAGACGTGGTTGTAATTTCTTGAGCACACTTACAAATTCTTCGCCATCTGCGAAGTCGGCCGGATGATCATTTATCAAGTCAATCAATTCCCGGCCCCAACAAAACTCTTCGA
>Ga0206677_10000854_pt1 | contig 29027 bp, 40 predicted proteins | sample M130m12015metaG_FD_155475 | JGI IMG/M metagenome (GOLD analysis project Ga0206677, IMG submission 155475) | Ammonia-oxidizing marine archaeal communities from Monterey Bay, California, United States - M1 30m 12015 | ecosystem: Environmental > Aquatic > Marine > Intertidal zone | place: USA...
TCACCTGCCCTCGCAAAGTTTGCGGCACTGAATTCGTGTCTGTGTACAAGTTTAGAAGGCTTGCCATTGTGATGAACAACATAACCTTCAGGGTTTGCAGGGGCTCCTGCTATTTCGTGTCCGATTGTATTATGTGAGTTAAGAGAATCTGTCAGAACACTTTTAGCTTTCTGTAGATGTTGCTGCATCGCAATCGCACCTTCGATGTGTGCTTTGTTTGCTTTAACATGGCTCATAGTATCATCGTGAGTCTTAGTATGTCTTGCTTTAGCATTGTCTGTCTTGACACCAGCAACTTTCTTTTTCATTGTAGTAGAGTAGTGTTTAGCAAATTCATCATGTGAAGGAGTCGATCCATCTCTTACAGTAGCATTCATATATGTCTTCAAAGGAACAATGTGCTTACCTACTTCATCGTGTCCTTCTTTGGGCATATTTTTAAATTCAGACACAGCATTTTCTAAGTGCTTCTTGTATTCTGCTTGATGAGAAGGAGTGTACACTGCCTTAGATACATCGTGGTGAATAGGCAGTTGGTGTACATCTTCGTGGTCTTTAAGTTCAGGTACGTGTCCTTGTTTGACTTTCATATCCTCAAACTTGTTGCCTTCGTATGCAGTGTGTACAGCAACACCTAACTTAGAGTTGACTGCTTTCTGTGCGTGTTCTGAATCAGCAGGGTGATGATAAGTAAGAGTGTTTGTTTTGTATGACACACGATGTCCTTCGTGCTTAACATCTCCAGCATGCATAATGTCTGCTTGATACACACCTTTACCATCATGTACCTTCGGCAAATGCTCAAGTGCTGCTTTTAGCTTTGATACTAGACCAGGAGCGTGTCCGTGATTCTTTTCAATGTCTTCTGGTGTGTAGTTTAGCTTAGGATTCTTATTGAACACAGACTTTGAACCGACAAAGAATTTACCAGATTCTGGGTGTGTGCCGAAGACAACAGAAGGGCTACCATCATACTTCATAGTAATCTTTGTGTTGTTTTTGACTCCTCTCAACTGGTCATGCACGCCGTTTAGTGTTTGGAAAGCGTGTGCAAAGCCTTCTGAACCACCGTGAATAACATGATCTTCCACATGTTCAAGGTGCTTGAGTTTGTCATCAGACGCTTCTTCAGCTAAAAATTTTGTAAATTTCATCATACTTGTATTTATAATAATCTGGAAAACTGAAAGTTTATTTTTTCTGTTACTGTACCAATCAATTGTTTTTCGGGTGGCATGGCGTTTGGTATTTTTATAGTCATGCGTATATCATCATAAGTTGTTTTATCTACAGAAGCATCTATCATACATTTTCTAGCGCCACGTACCACCGTGAAGCCTAAATGTTCTTGTATTTTTGCAGGCTCTGTGACAACTTCTAATCTATCTATAAACTCACGATCACCGTGATGCCAGCCAGTAAAGGACTCATCATATCCGCCTGCTTCCCAGAACTTGTCTTTACTCACGACAAATACATTAGGATGACCTGGCCAAGGAGTATAGGTAAAAGTTGCAGAGGAGTAGAAAGCGAATTTATATAACTTTTCAGGATTGAAAGTTACTCGCTTTAAAAAAGCAATAGTCTCAGGAGAGAAATGACAATCTATGTCTGAGAATAAAATCATCTCACAGTCAGCAAGTTCTGCTATGAGATTACGACAACCATGACTGTTGAAACCCAGGTCTTCGTCTACACGCCACAGTTGAAAGTTGGGATAATCGAAGTCTTTGACAATATCGTATGCAGGAAATTCTTCAGAACCATCATCCACAAGTATTATTTCAACTTGATGTGGATAATGCTTCCAAAGATTTAGTTGTTGTCGAAGTAGTTCAGGTTCATTATAATAAGTGTATCCTATTGTGAACCTACAGTCCTTTGATGCCATCCATTGCTTCCGTCACATCAATTTTAGTAACATCTTCTGCTGGGAAGTCAATCGTTCCGCCTTCTTGAAGTTGAAAATTTTCACCGTGAGTCAGTGAATTGTTATCATATAATTCAAACCCGGCATAAATTTCTTTGATGTCTACTTCTAACTTGCCTTCGAGAACATGTTGAAACTTATTTACTGCTTCTCCAACATCTTTCCATTTAGGTTCTTTCTTAAATCGTTCGATGATATATTCATTACCATCTACACATCGCCACATTGGAATTTCCATACTTCCAATATTTTTATAAATCTTAGTGGATGCTACTAACTTTAACATTTGCATAATACTCCGGGGACTTCTCAATTTCTGTTAGACTCACATTGTATTTAGTCGCCAGATTTTTAGCTGTCGTATCCCAATAAGACTTGAAGCTAGGGTCAATTGTTTTTCGTTTAGCAATTACAACCTTTGCAATCTTACGTTTCACATCATCATCAGTCATATCAAGCCAGTCCTTTAAAAAATCATCTAAGACGTTATTATGCCACATCGTCACATGGCTCCACGAGATCGTCACCTGAATTACAAGATTCTAGGAGGTCATCCATTATCAGTTCTTGTCGAGCATCAATCCATTCGTACCAACCATCATCATCCCACGGATCATACTCTTCAGGGTCTTGATCTGGTAGTTCAGCTTTACATCGAATCGCAACCAAGTCTTCGTAGTATTCTTCATCGGAAGCAAGGAACGAATCGTGATACACTGCTGCTCCTACAAATCCCCAACCTTCGTCGGTGTACTTGCAAGTAACCTTCACATCGGAATCAAAGCCCGTGAGATGGTCACCAAGAAGCTCAATAAAAGGAAGTACGGCACTCCATGCTGAGGTCACCGATGCATATTCTTCGCTTGCATCTTCAACATACGCCCATTTAGCGCCTATGCTGTTTATATCAACTTGTCCGTCTTCGTCTCTTGGTAGAAACTCTGCGTCTCTTAAGCCTTTATCTTCACTGAATATAGAAGAAAAAATACTCTCAAACTCGGCAGTTGCTGCCTCGTTGCCGACTACGGTTATAAAGTTGTCAACATGATTTGCCATATTACCTCCTAATGAATTTAGATGGGCAGTTTCGCATCATGCCCAGGATATTAGTTCTTAGCCGAAGACTGAAGAACCGGCTGCTGCATAAGCTGCTGCGATCATTGCACGGCTAGGACGACCTAGACGATAAGCAGTTTTGCCAGACTTGTTTACATTGCTATAAACAGGGTAGCCTGCAGCACGTAGCTCTGCTACTCGTGCGCTTACACGCTTGACACCGAACATAGAAGCTGCTTGAGCTTCAGTAAGAGATTGACCTGAACGGAGGAAAGTTAGGATCTTTTCGTTCTGAGTCTTAGCTGCGGCAGTTGCCTTAGTAGCTGTTTTAGTAGCAGTTGCTGTTACGTTTGTTGCTGTAGCCATAATAATATCACCTATTAACATTTTACATTAAAATTGAACGACTTTGCGGTCGCTATCTGAGATCACTCTCAAATTCTTTACTATACCAACCATTATACACACCAAAGTATACAATGTCAAGCATATATTAAAACTTTTCTAACTCATTTGTTTGAAGGTCACGCATCTCCAAAACAACATAACTAACCTTTTTGCTTTCAGTAACTGAACCTGCCCATGTGCAAGCATCGTTCCAAGTCATAAAGCCCATGTTCTCTTTGGTGTGCATGCCTGCTTTCATGCCATCGAGGTGATACTTGACCAACTCGACCTGACATGGATACTTAGAGTAATTCATTACGCTACCTCCTGTGCCCAGCGTTGGGCTGTTTCGAAGTCTGGAGCATAGGCCAGCATGGTGCCAAGAGCCGCTTCCATTTCGAGGCGATCACGATGGATCTCGTACTCGATCTGGGCGCTAAGGCTATCACACTCGGCCTCAAGTTCCTCGGTGCTCCACTCGTCCCAATTAAAACGAGGACGAATGCCATTCAGTTCCTTGAATCTGTCTGAGATGTAGCCGATTAGATCGTCTCTGTTCCAAGTATTGTTCATAATATAGCCCTCACAGCTTGTTTTTTCATTCTATGCTTACATTATAGCACCTATTAGGGTAAATGTCAAGCATTATTTTCATTTATTTTCGGATTTTTCGCCCAATAGAATCAATAACTTAGAAGCCTATATTATAGCAAGGAAAGGGTGTATTGTCAAGAAATAAAAGTCCAATGAAATCAATTACTTAGAAATCACAGCAGACGCTTGCTAAGCGCCTGTGTGTAACGATGATATGCTTAGTGTTATTACTTCAATACTAAGAAGGTTTGATAGCAGAAGGGCGGTTGGACTAGTTCTACGTCAAATCCCTCTTTTGCGAGTTCCGCTATTAGCCAGTCCTTATCGTAGAATGTGATTAGATGTCGGTGATCTATCTTTGCTAGAGTAGGAGTAGCAGTTACTATGAGATTATTATCCATAACCGAGAATGTACTTTGACACTCTTTTAGATCTCGCCGAAAGTCTATGCAACTGCCGTACTCTTGGACTCGCATTCTCCAGAACCAATCAGCTATTAGCTTGTTCTCTGTGAGGAGTACACTGACGGCAATTGTTTCAGGATTCAAGGACTTCATCCAACGAAGAGTTTCTACGATTTCAGTAAAGTCTGTGTGACTGAATACACTGTAGGAAAAGATGTGGTCTATCTTTTTAGAGATTTCTGGGAAGGGTCCGTCTTTTTCGCCGCTTTGGTTGTAACACCAACCGTATCTGTTATAGTGAACCCACTCTGCGTTAGGATATTCAGCTTTGCCAAACTCTAACGCATTGAGTGCAGTGTCTACACAGACAAAGTTTTCTTCTTTGATTTGGCCCTCAGAGAAATGTAGCAAGTTTCCTGAGTTTCCGCCGAAGTCCATCACAACTTTGTTTTCAGTATCGCCGACAATACTTTTGTACATCGGAAATCTATCGTGTTGTGCTTCTCTGGTGTAAATGTTGTTCCACATAATATAAAGTCCTAATCATAATTATTTCTTACTAAATGCTTGTGCCCCAAAGAATGCTGCAACGATACCAGCAACAGCAACAAAGTAAGTAGGAGCCATGTCGCCTAGTGTTGATTGTGCTTGATCTAGTCCTGCTAGTGAAGCAACAACAACTGCGAATGGGTATAACAACATGCCACCGAGAGCAAACCACGCCATCTTTCGTTGGGCATCACGCATTGCATCTTGGTCTTCAAGTTCTTTTCGTCTGAACTCCATATACATTGCTTGTTCTTTTTCACTTACCTTGCCATCACCATTTGTGTCGGCAGGATGAAATTCTTTCTTTTCTTCGGACATAGTGAGATCTCCCTTTCTCACTATTTATAAGACTAAAACTTTATGCCATCATAATCAGTCTTTATGTTTTTCCTATCAAAAACAGGAGTTTCATCGTACTTAGATGCACCAGAGTCAGTAAGTCCTGCTTGTGAATCTTCTAGGTCATAGAGTTTCATTCTTGCTCGGTCAACACCAATCATAAATCGCTTGTTTGATGTAGGATCAGCATATCGATTCTTCAACTGCTTTACCATAATCTGTCCTAGTTGCTCTAGCTCTTCTGTACTGATAAGAGCTATCATCAAGTCAGCAGTAGCAGGAAGACCAAACGATTCTGAAGTATCTGTCAGTTCAACATCTGAGTTATTGTAACCACCACGAGTAGTCTGTGTCGCTGTGACAATAGGAACATCAAACTCTACTGCTAGTCCTCGAAGTTCTTCTGCAATGGACTTAATAATAGTGTAAGAATTTGCAGAGGAACCAGCACGAAAGCGGCTGCTAGAACAAATGTTGAGATAATCAATGAATATAATGTCAGGCCGAAAGTTTCTCTTAAGCTTAAGTTCATTGAGAAGCGCTTTGAAATGGCCTGCATGTGCCGATGCTGTCGGATATTCTTTAACAATGAGCCTACCTTGAATTTTTTCATTTAGTTTACTGATCCTGTCATCAAACATTGTTTTAGATAAATCTTTCAACTGCCCAATAGGAAGATTCATTAAGTTAGCGTCTATTCTTTCTGCGATTCTTTCTTCAGACATCTCTAGTGTTATGTATAATGCATTCTTACCTGCTGCGATATTGCCTGCTGCCATGTGACACATGAACAACGATTTACCAACACCTGTGCCTGCAAGTGCAACATTGAGAGTCTTATTAGAAAGTCCCCCACCAGTAATCTTGTTGAACATATCAAGATCAAAAGGCAACTTTTCTTCAAGCCGATGATAGAAGTCGAATCGCTCAGATGCGTTTTCGATATAGTCATGACCTACATTGTTGTCAAAGCCAACACCGAGAGCATCAGACAATATACTAGGCAATGCGTCTTTACCTAGATCCTTGTTCTTGCCATCAATGATCTGAATACTTTCCATCACGGCATTGAACAGTGCTTTGTCTTTACAAAACTTTTCAGTCTCGTCTAGTAGCCACTGTCCGTTCGTGTCTTCTTGTTCCATCTCGTTGACAATAGTCTGAACTTCATTGTACTGAGTCTCGGATACTGACTTGTCTTCTGTGATAGCAATGATGATTGCTTGCTTAGAAGGAGCTGCATTGTATGCGTCAGTGTGTGAAGCGATCTTATTGAATATCACTCTCTCTGAACTGCTAGAAAAGTATTCAGGCTTTAGAAAAGGAATAACCTTTCGTAAATACTCTTCATTGTGACAAAGATTAGTGAGAATGATTCTTTCAATGTTTTGTTGCATTAAATATGTTCCTTGATGGCTTCTTTACACACTTCTTCGACACATGCTTCACACAGATACAATTCTTCTACATCTGTGTGAAAGCATAATGCCACATCATTTTCATGAATAACTATCTGGCAACGATCACAGTTGCCTTTATTCTTCGATTGCTTCGTAAACATCTGCGATATCTTCCTCTGTGATTTCTTCTCTCATTATGCCATCTGAGCTAGAGATTGTATATCGTTTTGCAATCCAATCAATGAAAGTTTGATCTGACAGAATAGGCAACCAGAAGGCTTTGTTGAAAGTATCTGCTTTTCTTGCCTTAGGTTCTACTGCTTCACCTGTAGACATATCAACTCGCTGATACCAACCGTTGCTCGGCTTGATAACATGTCCTGATTCCATTGCCATATCGAGCAGTCCTGACCACTTGCTGATACCACCTTCGAATGATACTTCAACAGGAATCTTAGACTTCTCACGAACGAAACGAGACTTCTCAACATTGATGATGAAGTTATATCCTGTTAGGTCTGTGCCTGTCTTCTCTTGCTGACGACCAATAATGTAGATGTTATCTGCTGAGTAGTAGATGCCTGTGCCGCCCGATACGACTGCCTTGCTGAACATTTCCATCGTCTGATAAGTGTGATTCACAACTACCATAGGAATGTCTTTGATTGTCAGATGAGGAGTAACCATTCGGAACAGTGACTTCATCTGCTTTGCTCGTGTCATGTCTGCTACTGACTTACCGTCAAGTGCGTCTTCAACTTCTTTCTTCGATGCCAAGTTGCCGACTGAATCAACAACAACAATCACATGGTCGCCACGTTCAATGCCGTTCATCTGAGACATTACATCGTGCTTCAACTGCTCAATGTCTGTGATAGGAGTGTGAATCACACGGCTAGTATCAATTCCGAAAGTGTCAAAGTATGCTTGCGGAGTGCCAAACTCTGAGTCATAGAACAATACAACACCGTCTGAATACTTGTCTAGATAAGACTTAGCAAGTAGCAGAGAGAATGCTGTCTTGAAGTGCTTCGAAGGACCTGCAAACACTGTTAGACCAGGAGTCAAACCGCCATCAAGTTTACCACTAAGGGCAACATTGAGTGCGGGTACCGCTGTTTGAATCAAATCTTTTGTAGTAAAGAATTTTGATTCGGTAAGAATAGACGTATCTTTGATCGTACTATTCTTTTTCAATTTATCCATTAAGCTCATGATATCTCCTTACCATATTTTTACAATGTGAAAATTCTTAGGGGTTAAGAATCTAATCTCGTGTCGCTGCCCGTCTATATCAATGAAAATAAAAAGTTTTGGGGTAGTCTTAATTAATTTAGATGCTCTATAGCTTTCCACTCTATCAGACTCGGTGCGTGATCCATCTTCGTGGTAAACGGTAGTAGCAGGAACAGTAATGATTAGCTCATACTCTTCTAGTGTTACTCTCTTCCACCATCTCCTCAAACGATTCATGAGTTTCTCCTTAGTGCATTAATTTCTAATGCTACTTTCATTATATTGAGATCATTATAACACAAGTTTGCCATGTGTGTCAAGTCTTTTGGGAAACAACTGCCACCGAATCCTATTTTGCCGTCTGGTCCAGGAACATTCCAATGAGTTCCTCCTGTCCAAGCATCGGCAGTAAGCAAGTCAGAGACAAAAGTATAGTCTACCTTTTCTCGTTCACATATTTCGTAAAACTCATTTGCTACTGCTACTCTCATCGCTAGTGCTGCGTTTCGCATCAGTTTGAACATGCTCGCTTCTTTCGGCTTACATATTCTCACAGTTTTGTTTACATTCTCAAACAGTTCTACCAATTCATCATCAGTTTCATTCATACCTAAAATCAAAGGCAACGCAGGATCATCTACATCTACTTTCCAACAACGCTCTCGTAGAAACTCTGGCATCATATATGCTTCTGGAAACAAGTCTACTTGTTCAGGACCAATTGTGCTTCTAATAATTAGCTGACACTTGTCTTTATATTCTTCATAAACTGATTGTAGTATGCTAATATCTAGTTCGTTTCCTGTAGATGGAGTTGGGACACAAACAAATGCATACTCTACTGTCTCAAAATCACATAACAAATATTTTGTCGGATCGTGAAGTTGTATATTACAATTTGTCTTTTTTAAGAGATATTCTGTAGCTTTACCAACAAAGCCATAACCAATAATTGCTACGTTCATGAAAATAAGTCCTCAAGTGTATTTTGTTTCTCAGTCTCCCAACCAAGAGATTTGACAATAGTGTCCATTGGATCAAGAAATGATTTCTTAAACATCAAATCATAATCTACATATCTGTGAATATTAAATTCTTTAGGAATGACTGTATTGAATGAGATGCAATTCTCTTTCATCGTATTAGGCTCTTTCAGATACAAGAACTTAATCTTGTCTCCCTCTTGTATCCTTTCATACTTTTGATCTATCTTGTTTTTCTTTAGATAATAGTTATATAGTAGACTTCCTCGCACATGCATCGGAGTGCCTTTTTTATAGATATCAGCAGAGTCAGTGTATTTTCCTAAATTGTTACAACCTCTAGGAAAAGCAATCTCTTCCGCTGGCATTTTTATAAATGCATTGCGAGTATCTGTAATAAACTTCTGAAGAGTCTTCTCATCAGTAGTCAAAGTCAGCCTTACGGCTTCTCTCAGAGACTCTCGCACAGGCGCAGGCGTAGACGAACGAACAATCTCTAGCCCCATTACCTTTAGTTTAGGTTCTTTGTAACGAGTACCTTCGTTGTCGTAAACATTCATCGCATATCGTTTCTTAGCGATCCAGATAGCCTTGTCTGCGATTGCTTCTCGCTTAAAGAATATCTTTTTCTCAAAAGCATGAGTATAGTCTACAAGACTGTCCATTGCCTTTGAGATACAAGGTTCAATTTGCTCTGTGCCTATCTTGTCAAGTATGTCAATTAGCTTGTCCATATCTTTGTCTGCAAAGAACTTATCAACGACTGCCTTGAGAGTGATATAGCAAGAGTCAGTGTCAGAATAGAAACTGTACATCTCATTCTCGGTACCTACAATCTTATTGACAAATTCATCAAGCGCCGTAGCAGTTTCCCGAATAATGAATTGACCAGATAGTGTAATGCCTTCTGCTATTCTGTCATCATAGAATCTGAAATATTGATTAGCCATCGCACCATAGAGAGAGTTGAGCTGAATCTTTCTTGCCATCTGAAAGTTGTTGTACTTTGCGATTTCATTCTTGTACTTAGGATCTTTTGTGTCCTCAAGTAACTGTTCTGCTTCTTTCATTAACTTCTTGTACTTCTGTCTATCATCAAAAAACTTCTGTACAATCTCAGGCATGTATCCTAGTTTACTTCGTGAGAAACATTGACCATTTGCTGCAACTGCATACTTGCCATCAAAATTGTATTTGCGCTCTAACATGCCATCAACTGTGACATCGTACACTTCACCTGGCACGAGAGTCTCAGGAGACATATTGTATTGCATGATAATAGAAGGATACAGTGAAGTAGCATCAAAACTTTCTACCCATTCGTACTGACCAGGGACAGGTTCTTGTACATACGCACCTGCAATACTTCGGCTGCTCTGTGTCTGTTGTTTCTGCCCAAACACAACTTTCTGTTCCCATAGATGATTGTATAACAAACAGTCCCACGTCTTTACAGGAGATGCAACATCAGAGTAGTTCATCTTACCATCGTATGCCATTGTAAGGCATAGTTCGATAAGTTTAAGTTTGTCTTCTAGTTGATCTACGAGAACACTGTCGATGATGTTATATTCAACGAACAAGTTCCAATCTTTCTCGTAGAAGTCTTTGAATGTATCATGAGGATTCTCTAGCTTGTTGTGACCTAGTTCTACCTCTGTGATGTGATCTAGCTTGTAGTTTTCTCGTGTTACATAAGTAAATTTCTTATACAGGTCAAGATAGTCTAGTTGTGCAACACCCCAAAGTTCATACCGCAGAAACTCACGACCACCAATCTTTACTTCTTTTTTGTTGACAAGATTGAAAGGACTGAACGCTTTCTTCATGTCATCGCCAAACAACTTCTCTGAACGAGTGACAAGATAAGGAATATCGAATAGCTGAATATTCCAACCAGTCACAACATCAGGCGGATCCTGCGCCCACCAATCTAGAAACTGCTTGAACAAATCCTTCTCATCTGAACAATACCGATAGTCTACGCCTAAGTGAGCAGTGTGTTCAGTGGGAGTATATTCACCACAACCCCATGTAATGATTCGCTTAGTGTTAGCTTCCATCACTGAGATTAGAGTGACTTCTTCCATAGGATTATAAACATCAGGGAAGCCATGATTGACCGTAGTCTCGATATCGATTGAGATAATCTTTATTTGAGTTTGATTCCAAGGAACTTCTCCCGGAAACTTCTCAGTAAGATATTGATAGTTCCAATCAGATTGTCCGTAAACAGGGAAGTTTGAAACATCTGAATATGTTTGAATGAATTCAGATGCTTCTTTGTTCGTGCTGAACTTGATGGGAGAGACTGTTTCTCCGAACATTGACTTGTAAGGGCTAGGCTTGTCGGATTTTACAAATAGAGTCGGCTGAAAATCATGCCTTGCGGTCTGTCGCTTACCAGAAGGACTGATACCTCGGTAAAGTATTTTGTTGCCGTAATGTCTAGCGTAAGTGTAAAACATAATAACTCCCAATCATTTTATATAGTATATAACAAAAGGGAGTCATTTGTCAAGCGTTTTTCTCATACTAATCGTTCAAAAACCATTATATGGCCGGACGAAGATTTAGACAGATACTACACCTTCGGCAATAAGTCGTTGGCGGTTCTTCATATGCGCTTCTTGCACATCGTCCTTAGACTGACCTTCGTACAGTACCGCATACCCTTCTTTGACTAGTATCTCTCCGGCAAGACAGTATCGATCTTCAGCAGCATAGTAGACTTCGAAGTCGCCTAGAATACGACCGAACTTACCTTTCATGTCTTCGCCGTCTTTGGCTACACGAGTCTTCAGTACAGCAGTCTTGCCGAGCAGAGATTTCAATCTAGCACCGGCTGCTTTACCAAACTTCTTCTCAACCTTATCTCGTGTGCGTGATTCGGGGGTATCAATGCCCATGATACGGACACGCTCATCCTTTAACCATATACCAAACCCGAGGTCGATGTCAACATCTACGGTATCACCGTCAACTACTTTAACTATTGTTGCTCTATACTCGTACATGATTTATCCTGTAATGATTTGTTTAGGAGCAGGTGTTGCTACTTTGTCATCAGGAACTACAATACCACTACCGAATCTACGGTTATACTCGTTGAGCAATTCAGTAGAAGGATAGTATATAGAGATAACATGCATAGGCATAATAGGAACAGATTGATCCTTAGCATACGGACAGTAAGGAGTTAGGCCAAGTACAAATTCGTATTCATTCTCAGGCTTTGGTCTCATCATAATGTAGCACGGCTTTGTTATCTGAAGCATTTTACCGCCTTCAAGATTTACTTCAGTGACATCACCAATGATATCTTCGCCTGAAGAAAGTTTAATAATTTGTACGTTGGCCATAATAATAATATCCTATTTTATTTCACTTTGATTTCTTTCGGTTTTTTCTCTTCAGGAATGATTCGTATCAGAGAAATATTCAACATACCATCAACAAAGTCTGCGCCTGTCACTTCAACATCTTCCATCAATGCGAAAGTGCGTGTGAAGTTTCGTGATGCAATTCCTTTATGATAGTATTCTTTTTTGTCTTCGCCACGATCTTGAACACCTTGTACAACGAGCTTCTTGCCTTCGGGAACTACGTGGATGTTGAATTCATCCTTAGTAAATCCTGCAGCAGCAATCTCGATGACAAACTCTTCATCGTTTGTTTTGACAATGTTGTATGGGGGATAGTTGCTTGCGACCTCGGAAACTGTTTCCAAGTTGTTGAACATTCTATCAAAGCCCACTGTGAATGGACGAACATTGTCTAAGATTTCGGCCATGTCAGCCGCTATGAACTTGCGTGTTACCATCTTACTTCTCCTATTAAGCGAGTTTTATGTGTGAGACCCTTTCGGCGTCTCGATTGGTGCTAATAACAAGCCCGCTGTTCCTTCTTTGTGAAGCGTCGGACTACACTGACGACTTGCCATCAGCAATCTTATTTATACATCATTTAACTATAATACTAAACTTTTTTCGTATTGTCAATAGCTTCTATTAATATTCCACCTGCATCATACTTGTGCCATCTGTGAATGGCTGCTTTTTCGTGGTGTAATTTGTGAAACCCTTCACCGAAAGTTAGCATTCCCAACCAGAAGTCATCGTTAGCCACTCTATTTCTATGTGAGTAACTGAATACAAAACTTCCTATTAGTTTACTAAATCCTGCAGGTGCTAGATAAGCATACACAACAGCGAACGGATCGATTAGATAAAGAATGCCCGCATAAGCCGCTATCATGTGCCAGTAATACTTAGTCTGTTTTCTGTATGCGTCCTGCTTCAATAAGTCCCTGACATATTTCAAATGTATTGGCGATAACACTTGTAGAAAGTAACTTCTAAACCATCCTTTGTGAAAAGGACTGTGAGGATCTTTATCTGTGTCAGAGTATCTATGATGCTCACGATGATTAGCTACCCATACCATAGCAGGTCCATAAAATGGAATGCCAGCAAAAAAGAGGAGTATATTTCTAAGCAAAGGAGGACAGTTGAAAGCACGATGAGAGGCTAGACGATGATATCCTATAGTCACACTAATCATCATACAACAATAAACGACAAGAGTTATTGCCCACTGCCATAGTGTAGCAGTGGGCATCAAACTCGTTGAAAGTATCGCCACTATCTGTCCTAAAAGCAACAAGTAGGGAAACACTCGCTTATTGTTAAGCATAATCTATCGCTTCTTACCTATGTTATATTTAGGAACTAAGTTCCATTCTTTTTTATCTTTGTAAGAAATAATTTTTACTTGACTCAATGGAGCGAATTCTAAACTGTCAGCTTCATTGACAATCTTAATCAGTCCCCATTCTTGAAGAAGTTTTGCTATAGTATTTCTTCTTTCAAGATCATTGTCAGAAAAGTCTGCCGCTTTGCCATCTAATGCAAACAGCTCTTTAAAGTGAGTAATAAAATATCTTCCTTGTTTATGAAGAATGTGACAGGACTGGTATAAAGTATTGTCCTTTTTAGATGCCACACCTATACGAGAAAGTGTCTCTTTTACTTTTAAAAAGTTTTCGGAATCTTCTAACAAGATTTCAAGAGGAACGTATCCCTCATAATCAATATTAAAGAAATCATCTTGGTCATTCATGTCAATCTACCTATTATAATTGTTATAATCAACTAACAGGTATTTATAACTTGCCACCTTTTGAACTAATCAACTTGAGTTTGATCTTCTCAATATCATCACTAGTCAAAATGCGTAAAGCCTCTTTCGCTTTGTTGAAACTATAACCAAAATATTGTTGAATTGCCTCTAAATTCTCTTCTTCAGACTTAATCCATTTACTGTATCGTTTGCTCTTGCGAACAACCGCACATAGAAAATCATACTGCATCTTGTTATCTATGTGCGGCCGAGAGTTCATTTCATTCGCAGGAATGACCGTATCAGCAGCAAATCCCATTGCACGATTAACGATGAAAGGATTGTATTCTTTCTCCGTAGCTTCATCGACAATGAGATTTTCTTTTGTAAAGTTTATGCTATTAGCAAAATCAAATGGGCTGATCTTTTTTACTTTCTCGCTAAAAGACTTCTCATCAACTTCTACTACTGGCGGTCCAAGTTCTTCCAAAAAGCTCATAATTTATTCCCAAATAATTTTAGTTCTGCTGCCTATTCTTATAATAGAAGATATTTCGTCCGGTTTAAACTCTAACATTTGATTTTCTTCGTCTGTGTGTTCCCATTCTAAATGTTTTTCTGGAGTTATAGACAAATCTTTTACCCAAAAATCATGGGTGTATCCGCATTTAAAAACTACACGAATTTTTATTTGTAGTTCATTTCTTGGCCATTTCATTTATTATTCCTCGTAACAGTTTTTATTTCGCTCAATAATAACTTTCGGGTCAGTTATATTGCTTATGGGAAAGGTTAATCTGTGTAAGATTCTCCTCTCAAAAACAGCATCTGGTCTTAGTGGTCTACGATGTAAAGTAAGTAGTTGATCGCTTAGAACGATGTCTCCTATTTCCCATTCATGATGATACATAAATTTTTCTTGAAATAGAAACGATTTGAGTTCTTCATAAAGTTCTATATCATCGGCATCGCCGTCACTTACCTGCAAGTCGTTATTCGTATAGAAATACAATCCTTTAACACCTGCAATGTTCTCTTGTTCGATCCACATACGATATGAAGGATCTTTCTTAGCGTGATCTAGGTGCCAAGGAGTTTCTGCCCAGTTCGCCATGTTGTATGTGTATGTACAATACTTGCCTTTGATCTTATCTTTGAGACTCTGCGGCATAACAGCATACGCTGCTGCTGTATCTAACCAAGAAGTAACAGTACCTTCTACTCCTGCATAGCCTTGAAGAGCAACACCATCTGCTCTATCAGGACCATTTAGATTAGCATGCCAGTCTAGCTTGCCTTTAGGAAAGATGCCAGTTGGCTTGTTGTCTTTCTCTTTAGCAGTGACTCTCTGTACCAATACTTCATCTACTTGCCAAGGATCTAATGGCTCTGTAGGAACTCCTTTGAAGTTGCCTTCTACGTCCCAGAAACATTGTTTCCAATTTGCTATGTGACTCATGCCAGCAATTAATCTGTGCATACCAATAGGATTAGTAGGTGCCTTTTTTATGACAACTACAAGTTCCTTCTTCAACAACTCAAACGTCTCTAAACAATCTTCTTTAGTTAGGTTATCAAAATCTAGTGTGTGATATATCACTTATTAGTCCTTGAACTGTATACTTGCCATGATTTCAGTTAAACACGCTGTTAGATTTATTTCTTGATCGGCGACAAATGCCGCTTTATACTGATAGTCTGCAATCAACAGAACCATCTGAGGAACTGTTTTGATCTCAGGAAGTAAAGAATCATAAATGTAACGAAATATGCCTTGCGGATCAGTATCAACATTGTTAGCAACCCACTGCCGCATCTTCTTCCAATCTTTATCTTTCAAAGATGTGATTAGATCCTTAGTATTTATATCAGAAATATTGCTAAGAATACCTTCATCTATAGTACCAGATGAACTATATCGCTGCATCTCATTGAGTACACGGCGATAGTCTGGAATGTATTTCATCAACAATTCTGCAAGTACTTTGTCTTTGTACGTCACGCCTTCAGCATCAAGAACGAACTGCATGCGCTTCATGAACTTGCCTGCTAATCCAACCTGATCTTTCTTGTCAGTCTTAAACTCAATGACAGTAGTTCGACTGTGAAGAGGAGCAATGATCTTCTGCTTGTAGTTACATGTGAAGATGAAACGACAATTTTCAGAGAATGTTTCGATGAATGCTCGAAGTGCAGGCTGTACTGACTCACGATTGAGATAGTCTGCCTCATCAATGATTACAACCTTAGTCTTGCTTTCGAAACTGATAGCACTAGCAAACTGTTTGATCTTTGTACGAAGAGTGTCGATTTGACGACCTTCATCTGAACCATTGATAACGATATAATCGCAACCTAGTTCTTCACACAAGGCTCGTGCGACTGTAGTCTTGCCTGTGCCTGCTGTACCACAAAGGAGAAGATTAGGTACTTCTCCTTTCTTTAGAAACTCTTTGAAAGTTGCTTTTGTGGCATCAGGTAGAATACAGTCTTCGATAGTTTGTGGGCGATACTTTTCTACCCAGAGGAAATGATCTTTCATTTTTCACACCATTCATAATATAATTTAGCTGCCGAATCTTTCTTTAGTGTTTGTGCCATCAGACAAATCTAAGATAATATGTCGGCCTCGCTTAGGCTCAATCTCTTCAACTGTCTCTACTGGGTAGTGGTCACACCCTTTCGTATAACCCTTAGGAGTGTCGATGACCTTCGCACCGCATTCCTCACAAATAAAATTATTCACCATCGTCTCCAAAAATTTCTACGTCTCCTGTCATTACTTTCTTAACAAAACTAATAGCAGGGCCAGGTCGAGCGTACACATATTCTACCGTGTCATCACCCTTAGTGAATTCAACCAACCAACCGTTAGTTGCTTCTCTAATGTTTACATTCAATTGAATATCGTTCATACTATACCTCAGATGATTGGTGTAGTGCCAACCAATACTTGACATCAGAATTAGTGTTTACCATATGCATGAATTTCTTTTGAGAAATGATAACACGATAATCACCAGGGAGGACTTTGAGATTTTCTATTTGCAAGTGTGCTGCAAATGTCTTATCAGTCTCGGCGATAACTTGCTTGAAGCTATTGCTCTTAGGAGTTGCAGGATCACCTACAGTGATTGTAGCAGTACTGCCGTTACCTATCACACTCACCATAGGAGCAGCAGTGATACCTGCTGCCTTCTGAATCATGCTTAGATCGTCTGCTGAGAGGTCGAAGGTGAAGAATTCATCTACTTCGATTTGCTTGTCGGGTGCACCAACAATGATTTCAGGATCAGCGTAGTAGTATTCAAACAAACTACGATCCTTAGACACTGTAATAGACTCGTCACCAAAAGACACTTCAGTATCTTCCATGAGAGTCAGTAAGCCAAGAAGGCTATTGAGATCGTAGATTGCAAACTCACGATCAAAAGTCTCTGCCACTGTAGCACGAGCAAAAATATTCTTACCTGTGCTAATAGTGGAGAGAGTGTTACCTTGTCGGACGAGAATGTTTGTATTCACGCCTGCAAAGTTTTTGAGGACTGAAAGTGTATCGTTACTAATTTTCATAATATATCTCACAAAGTTAATATTGTCTGTACAGTATACAGACATCATAATAAAAAGTCAAGCAACTTCTAAGTATTTTCTACAATATCCATAGTAAGTATGATATCTAAAGATGCGCATTTATCGGCGATTTTTTCTTTTCCCCAAAGAAATTGTGCATGTTCATAGAAAGCGCCATATTCTTTAATACTAGGCGCAGTGTGTCGTAAAGTTCTTATCAATTCGTCATCTGAAAAAACTACTTCTGTAGAGACAGAATATTCTTCTCTCAATTTAGACATTTCTTCTGTTTGAGCGCCATTCGTTGGAAAATCTACTTCCTTATTTGGTCTCTTCATCACATATTCTACTACAATAGGCATAATATTCCTTAATAAGTCTAAACTACTCTAGAATCAATCGTAACATTATTATCAGAAGCAATTGTATTTACTCCTGTTTTTTGCCAAAAACTTTTATATGCAGAAAAATAATCTTGTACGTTTTCATCAGGACAAGTTTCATACCATGTCCAAACTAATTCATCATCGGATACACTATCAGAGGAAGTGACATTGTATTGTTCTCGCAAAGAATTTAATTCAGAAACTCCTGAAAGGCTTGACCAAGGCCAGTCAGTGTCGGTGCCCGGACGAGTGATTTTAAATTCAACGGTCATCGCCATTTTTTATTCTCCTGAAATGGTTTTGTTTCTCTTATTTATAAGAAACGGTGACTGTATCTTCAGAATATTTACGATCATGCTCATACAATGCTAAGAAACCGTAGTGAATAATCTTCACAATATCCTTTCGCCATTCTGCTGGCGTTTCACCTTTCTTACCGTATCGACCATTGTACTTGTCGATGTTGCCGTGAAAGAACCCATCACCGTGTCCTCTATCGACAATGATCTCAGCGGACTGAAGTCCGCCTTGACCGTAGTGAGCATTGTAAGTAGAGTCTATGTACTTCTTAAACTCCTCAATCAATTCATCTTCACGAAACTTGTAGATTTTCTTACTCATTAGAAGTTGACTCCTTCTGTGGGATCTTTCAGAACAAGATTGTCGTAATCTTCATTTGTAGGATCAACTTTGCCATACAGGTCGATAAACGCTTGCTTTGTATCCTCATCGAAGCGATTAGTACACAGAGTGATTGCTTTTACTTTGTCATTGAACACTGCAAAAGCATTGACAATATGTTCTAGGCGGCGAGTAGAAACAAGCTCATCGATTGCACCTTCCATATAGGTCTTGCGAATAACGTCAGACCATGTGACGAGGTGTGTAGCAAAGTCCTCATCGACACAGCCTGCACGGGTCATTTTGTTGAGAACAATTTTTTTCTCAACTGTCATTGTAGGATACTCCTGCTCAACGGTGATGGCAAATCTCTCCAAGAAAGCCTCGTCAAGTAACTGGGCGCTAATAAATTTACCATCATCTGAACCACGACCTTTTGTGTTAGCCGTTGCAATGATTGTAAAACCGTTAGCAGGAGTAATGGTCTCGCCAGTCTTTTTATTGAAGTAGGACTTACCCTCGAGGACAGCTTGGAGACACATCAGCTTATTCGATCCACGATCTACTTCATCTAAAATGAGAACTGCGCCCCGCTTCATAGCGGTGAGGACGGGCCCTTCTCGATAGACTACGTTACCATCAACTAGTGTGTTGCCACCGATTAAATCGTCCTCATCGGTTTCAATACTAATATTGACACGAATTGCCTCACGCTTGAGGTTCGCACAAATCTGTTCTACCATTGTAGTCTTGCCGTTACCTGACAGACCACTAATGAATACAGGATAAAATATTCGGCTGTCAAGAACCTTTTTGAGGTCTTTATAGAAGCCGAACGGTACAAAGGTATCATCCTTTACAGGGATTAGATTTTCTATTTCCACGGTAAGTTTTGCCTGTGTAACATTTTTGACTACAGGTGTAGTATTGTCTACTACAATTTTAGGTGCTGGTACTGCTTGAACACCATTGAACATCTCGGTTAAGTCATAAAGACCACGACCAGCTTTCAAAGAGGTGTCGTTAAGTAGCCAATGTGGATATTTGACACCAGATTCTTTATGCGTTTCGATGATATCTTTACGCTTGAAAGTGCCAGTTCCGTTGTCCTTTGCTTTTAGTGCCGACAACAATGTTTCACGATTAATGTTATTCATAATATAGACCCTCACAGTCATAGTTAAAAAATAGTTTGTTTTTTCATTCTATGCTTACATTATAGCACCTATTGGGCATATTGTCAAGCACTTATTTCTCTCATACAAATCAACAACTTAGGCTATCTGTGATGAGAATTTCTGCACAAATACTCGATTTTGAGCCTTGTTTCCGGCAAATTTCTTGAATCCTCGAAGTAAATCGCCCTTAGTGTTAGACTTTACTTCCAACTCGGAATCGACGGATAACTCTGAACCGTTGATAACGTAGCGTACATCGAATCCAACAGGGTCCTTGACCTCTAGAAGTCCACTAGAGCGTTTTGTCATGATCTGATCCCACTCGGTGTAGTGATCACCTTTGTGATTGACAGTAAACAAGGACTTGCACTCCTCAATGTTTCGCTTGTTCCACTTTGCAATCAAGTGATAGTTTATCACCTTAGAACCTGTAGCCTCTTTATACAGATCGATAAGAGTAGCAGATAGAATAGTGTTTCGGTGAGCCCACCCTGTGCTATACATTGGTGTTACTGTGCTTCCGTACTTTAGTACTATTGGTGAATGGCCGCCCCAGTTTGAACTCTCACGGAGAACGTCAGAGGTTTCACTAGCTCTCCAGTATGTAGCGTAGTCAGTCGCCTCACCATCAGTAAGAATAATAGTGTTGAGAACCTCGATACGATTTGCCTTGCGAAACTGTTTTGCAATCTCAAGTCCAACGACTAGTGTTGCATTCAAAGGTGTAGCACCCATACTAAAGCCGTTGTGATCGACACGAATATCGGTTCGATAGTTTGCCGGAGTACGGAAACTGTCACGCCACAGTAGTAAACACTTGTATGCCATTTCAGTTTGCTGTTTAGTGAAACTAGATGACAGTAAGTGAGTAAGAGATAGATTCTCTAAATAGTAATCTTTCTCTTTAGTGCCTTCAGGTGGGACTGGTGTTGCATAGTCATTCAAAGATGTAAAGCCGTAGACTTCGAAAGGAATGTTGACCTTACGAGCGAACATCGACAACCTGATTAACTGCTCGATAGTACCTCGCATGTTAGGATACATAGAGCCTGACATATCAAGATACATAATCATACCATGATTCTTGCCTTCAGGTATAGTAGTAATCTGCTTGAACAGATTGTCCGAAGTCTTATAAGACCACAGACGCTTATCATCGAGGTCGCCAGTCTTAGCAGTTTTAGCTTTGATATAGAGTGACGCTTTACGCTTCATCTCAAAGTTGGCAACCATTTGACTGACAGACTTTGAATTCTTAGCAACAAATTCTTTGTAGTTGCTTTCGGCAACAAATTCAATATGTTTTCCTGACCAGCTAGAAAAATTTTCATACTTGTAAATAGATGAAGCAGTTTTGATGTAACGTGAAGGATCTATTTTAGTAGGTATATTAACATACACAGGATCTTTCTTAGGCTCATTGTCTACAAGACGTTGTTCGTTTTCACGAAACTCTGAATCTGTGATTGAACCAACGCCGCCGTCCTCGACAAACTTTTTGACAGATACAGGAGTCTCGTCCTCATCTTCATCCGGCTCACTGAACAGTTGGTCGAATTCATCAGGTTCAGCATCGCCAGAGAAGCCTGAGTCCAACTCACTGTCTTCCTCACTGTCACTAGACTCGCCTGTGCCTTCGCCAAAAGATTCTTCCTCATCGTCATCATCGGAATCGTTTTGAAATTGCTCAAGCAGATCCTCAATAGTGTCCTCTGCTTCTTCCTTTGCCTTGCCGTGAAGTTCACGAGCGAGTGCCTCAACATCTTCCCAAGTTTCAGTAGCGGCACAACGATTTACAATCGACTTTTCATCTGCACTAAACTGTACATTGAGGAATGAACCAACTTTGAAGTGTAGATTGATTCGGTCGATAAGAGGAAGAGTATTGACATCTACATCCTTGACGCCGAAGAAATCACGCTCGAACAATTCACGATATCCTGCGTAAAATGATTTTACAAGACCGGGATAGCGTGACTTGATGTTGCGCTCGATACGTGCGTCCTCAATAACATTGAGAAAACCTTTGAGTGTAGGGTCCTCACACACTGCATCATGCCATCCTTCAGCAGGCGTATCCCAAGCGTGACCTACTTCGTGACCGATAAGTAGGTCTTGAAGTGAGTTAGACATATCCTTCCAGTTAGGGATATAAAGAGTTCGTGTAGTGGGATTGAAAGCAGCCGTCGGAATATTCTGCTGTTCTACAGATATATTCTCGGTAGCAAGTAGCTTGGCTAGAATTGACTTTGTTTCGATCTTCATATGACGGTCCTCACAACCTTTTCTCATTTTGTCCTACTATTATAGCACCTGGTTGTGAGGATGTCAAGCATTTATTTCTCTAAGGAAATCAATGACTTAGGCTTTCTTTGCCCTTTTCCGAGGGGTTTTAGTCTCGGTAACAGACTTTTTAAGCCCTTTTTCGAGGATATCATTGCGCTTCTGTAGTCTTTCGGTCACTTCATCAGGAGATAACCAATAGTCTTTACCTTCTAGTATACTATCAATTTCTTCCTGTGTAAAGAAGTCTTTGTAGATACTTTCCATCAAGCCTCTAGACCACTTGTCATTGTGATGGACTTGTGCCATCATCTCATTTCCCTTGCCGATAGTACCGCCTGAGAAATTGTGGAACATAAAGATACTGTGATCTGAAATCTCACAAACATCTGCCATCAAGAATAAGAAGGTTGCTGCTGACATACAAGCACCTTCAACTGAAGCTACAACTGTTGCTCGTGATTCTGAAATTGCTCGCATCAATTGTACAGCAGTAAGTGCTTGTCCGCCGTAACAGTTGATGTGTAAGTAAACAACATCTTGCTCAGTAGAAGACCGTAGAATCTGATTCCATTCTGCGTAGTCTTCTGGATTTCCTATTGAGCTGTTTAGGTAGAAATCTAATATTTGACCAGTTGGACGATTGAATACTCCTCGCACTACGGGTGAAACTTCGTAATCTCTTTCTGTTGCTTTTGCTCTGGCCATACTATACTCCATATTATATTTTATTGTAATATCGTGTCACTGCTTTTATTCGTTCTACTTGTTTATCTATAATGGCTGTTCTATTCGGCCAGTGAATATAATCCTTTTCAGGATTCTTTTGAAGATTGAATAGTAGTGGTAAGATAAGGTCCTCTACTTGTTTCAATTTAGCTACAACGTCCTGTTGAACTAATTCTCGATGCTCGTTTATCATGTCGTCATTATTAGTAGTGAGAACTAAGCCTTCTAGCCTTTCCAACTTATCCATTATAGCCTGTAGCTGTTCGTCATCTACTTGCGCTACTACTGGTTGTGCTGGTTCGCTTACTTGAGTAGGTATATCATCTACGGCAGTAAATCCAAAGTCCCAATCGTCTGACATTTTACGCTACCTTTCTCTTATTATAGTGTTTTAATACTTTTTTGTCAAGTGCTTTTAACGCTCTTTGAATTTTCAAAGGTGAAGCTCGCATAGTAAAGTTTTGTCCTACCATGTGGTCGTATTCGTGTAGGATTACACGTGCGTAAACACCGCCAAACTCTTCAATGACTTCTTCGCCGTTTACGTCTTGATACTTTAGTACGCATGAAGTTGGGCGAGTCAAGTTAAGCCAAAGTCCAGGATAGGATAAACAACCTTCTCGCATTGTGACGCCTTCTTTCCCAACTGATAGTAGTTCTGGATTGAAGAATGCTTTCTCGTCTAGTCCTGAGCCACCGACTACAAAAACTTTCATGTCAAAGCCAACTTGGTTTGCAGAAAGTCCTACACCGCCAAATTTACGCATCGCAATAAAGAGTTGTTCGCTGATTTCTTCAGCATTATCTTTTTCAAAATCAAAAAGTGCAGGTTCTCTTTTCAAGAGAGGGTCTACAAAAGATATTAGTTTTAGTTCTTCCATTATATCATCACCGAATAGTTGTTTTTCTTTTCAAATTTAATCACGCTTCTAAACTTGTCGAAGAGAACATCTCCTTTATGAGAGATTACGAATACGTTTGTCTCTTCGCCTATAGTATTTAGTAGCTGCATCACATAGTCTGTGCCATTCACATCTAGTGAACTATCAAATACTTCATCGAGTAGCAATAGGTTAGTGCTTGCGCTGTTTTTCATCTTAGCAATCGTTCGCCAAGTAAATACAAGTGCTAAGTCTATGCGTTGTTTCTCACCTTCACTGAATGAAGCGTAACTAAAGTTGTCCCTGTGTCGTGACTTGATTGTTTCTTTGAATGTCTCATCAAGATCAAACTGAACAAAGAAGTCCATCGACTTTAGATACTTGTTTACTAATTTATTTATCACAGGAAGATACTGACGAATAATTTTAGTTTTAATGCCTGAATCTTTTAGTAGTGACTCAGCAATACTATTATACTCTTGTTCTTCACTATAAGTAGACCGTTGAGCAGTTTTGCCTACTAAGTCTTTAGCAATGTCTTTGAGTTTAGCAGTTTCTTTCTCTATGTCGCCTACTTTGTTTTCTGCTTCAGTTTTTTCAAGGATCAATCTTTGCAGAAGAGTTTGACTAGACATGATGCTATTGTTAGTGTCTATAATTTTCTGTTGAATGTTAAGGAAATCATCATATGATTTATCTAATTCTTCCCACTGCTCAGATAGTTTAGTATTGCCTTCTTCGAGTTCGTTTATCTTGTACTCTTTTTCAGAGGTAATCGTTTCTTTGAAGTCATGTGGGATGCCTTGCTTACAAGTAGGACAGTCATCATGATTATGATAAAAGTCCAATTCTTTCTTTTGTTCACGAATCTTCCTAGCAAACTCTGTTTTGAATGCATCTAGTTTCTTTCTCTTAGATTCGATATCACCAAAACTTTCTTTCTCTTCGGTGTCATACTCTACTTGCTTTTGTAGTGTATCCAAAGTAGCCTGAAGCCCTACAATTTCAGATTCAATTTTTGTGACTCTTTCTTTCTTGTCACTTTCAAGAGTATCGATATATTGCTTTTGTAAGTTTGCCTTTTCTTTAGTTACAGTAAGTTCACTCTCTATGAATCTTAGCTTCTCTTTTAAGTCATTGACTTTAGTCTTCAACACTTCTTTCATCGTAGTGAAGATTCGAATGTCCAGAATGTCTTCAATAATCTCTCTGCGAATGTTAGGAGTCAACTGCATGAACGGTGTAAACGAAGCACTGCCAAGTATCACGATCTGTGTGAATGACTTATAGTTTAGCTTTAGTATATTTTCTTCAAGATGCTTTTGATAGTCACGGACACTAGCATTTTGATCTACCATCTCGCCGTCAATCTCAATCTCAAACACACCAGGATTGCTACCTCTGCGTATCAGGTACTCTTTATTCCCTATCTGAAACTCAACCTCAACAAGCATAGCTTTTCGATTGATGCTGTTGACTAGTTGAGGTTTAGAGATGTTTCTAAAGGGTTTATTGAACAAAGCAAATGTGATGGCGTCAAGCAATGTTGATTTGCCTGAGCCGTTATCACCTAAAATCAAAGTACTACTACTTCTATTCAAAGATACTTCAGTAAATGCATTACCAGTAGAAAGGAAGTTTTTCCATCGTATAGTCTTAAAATTTATCATAATGTTCGTTCAAAAACCTTTATATATATGAGTGAAACTTCGGCTACTCTGTGGCTTGCGCTTCAACATAGAGTGATTGCAGTAGTGCTTTCAGCCTTTCCTTGTCAACTGTCACTTCAATGCCATCAACATATTCTTTCAGTAATGACATAGTGTCTTCAAGGTCAACGTCTTCACCTACAGCCTCGTCTTCGAACTCAGACAAGTCCTCAATGATTTTCAACTCAATGAGTTCACATTGGTATAAGTTATCTATAAGAGCATCAAACTTAGCAAAGTCTGTCTTCTTAACTACAATAACTTTTACACAACCGCCTTTAACTGACTCAAAATCGTATACGCTATCACCAGAAAAATGTCCAGTGTCGGTGTCATCATAATAAATCTTGTGAAAGAGCTTGTTCGGATTGTTGACATATTCCAGCTCTTTTGTGTTGGTATCATATATTGCAAAGCCTCGTGGGTCGTCATAGTCTGACCAGGTTATCTCGTAAGGATTACCCATGTATGTAATATTACCTTTGGTATGCCTATGATGAAAATGACCGCTAACAACCATAGGCAAATGCTTAAACATGCCAGGATCCATACCATGAGGATTAGGGGATCCACGATACATGTCATAACCAGAGAACTCAAAGTGTCCCAAGCATATGTCAGCTTTTGATTTAGAGATGATTTCAAATGACTCTTCATAGTTTTCATTACATATCCAAGGCACAAACAGTACTGTGCTTTCACCCATCTTAATTTCAGTGACTTTCTGATAAAGGGCAATGTTAGTATAGTCTCTCAACAAAAGATCAGGAGAGTTTACATCGTTAGTGTTTTTGAAATAGGTATCATGATTGCCAGGAATCATATGCAAGTCAATATCTAGTTCTTGCAAGCGGTCAAAGAAATATTCTTTACAACTTTTGAGGGTATTGTAATTAATAAACTTTCTTCGGTCAAATGTATCGCCCAAATCAAAAACAGTTTTAATGCCTTGGCGCTCAAGTTCTGGAAAGAATACCTCTTCGTAAAATCTACGAAAATGATTATCAAAGGCAAGTGAGTCACTTCTCGCACCGAAATGTAAGTCTGTTACTAAAGCAAATTTCACGAATTGATCTCATATATAGCTGAATTAGAACCGTGTTCTGCTACTTCTACTTTCACACACCAGCAGCGGCCGTTAGTCATTTCAAATACTAAGTTGTCTGCAAAGTCATATGCGTGTTGAGCAAACTTCTCAGCACCAACGCCATCCATGACAGTTAGTTCAGCAAGACCTTGTTGCTCTAACATATACAGAATATCTATTTTAGGATCAGCAGAATCGACTACGACTTTATGGTCAAAACTATCCTCTAGCCAGTTTTTAAGTTGCTTCAGTCCGCCGAAGTCTACTACCCAGTTCTTTTCGTCTAGTTCTCTACATGCAAATGTGAATGTAAACGCTAAACTGTAGCCGTGTAATAGATGACAGTGTGAATGATCTGCTTTAGGTTGACGAAATACTGCTGACAATCCTATATCGTGACCGTATCTTTTTGTGCTGTAATGCATTATTTAATTCCCTCAAACCAAACTTTCAAACATTCATTATCAATCATTATACTATCTTGTGTGTTGTTTGTCAATGCTTCACACACCATGTTTACACTTTCTTCGAAAGAATCATACAAGTATTTAGAGTCATAAAGTTCTGGGTATACTAGACGATTAGGTACAACTGGTGTAGAACTCAAATAAGATGCTTCTGCAATACCGAACCCAAAGTTTTCTTGTAGTGCGTAACTAACAGTACACTTCGATCTGCCTAAGAGTTCGTAGTATGCTTCTTTGCTTAGATTCTCTTCTTGAGTTTTTATAAACTTAGCATCTATGCCACGAGACTTAACTTGTCTCTCAAGTTCATCAAACAACCACGGTTGTTTTTCGTCACAAACTCTGCCGTTGAACACAACAATATCTTCTTTCTGTAGACCCTTGAACGTATCGAGTCCTGAAAAATCAACAGGCAGCCCAGAAACAATTAGTTTGTTGGGATCAACAATGCGCTTTTTGATAATGTCGTTACGAATAAAGTTACTAGCACAAAATACTTTGTCGCTGATATCAAACACGATATCTTCAAAGTTCTTTGCCCATCGTTCCATGTCACGAACAAAATCAGTATCAGTGAAACTACCTGCATGAATGATACCAGTGATACTAGTTTTCTTCTTGTGAAAATAGTTCATGTAAGCAATAGACTCAATGCCTGGGAACCAAATATCACTAAAGAAAAACACATCGCCGTCTTTAATCTGATTCTGTTCATACAGTGCAGCTATAGTAGCCATTTGCATAGACTTGAACCTAGTTGTAAATGCAGCATTCAAAAACATACCTTCAGGCAGGTCAGCACTTTTTTCAGTGGGAATCACTTTTAGGTATTGAATACCGTTTTCTTCTAAGTAGTTAGTGATGTCCCTGTCCATATGAACAGTGTAACGTCCTTCAATGTGTTCTAAAGGAACATAAATCAACTTACTCATTCTACTCTCCCGTAGTCATCTTGAAGTCTAACAATATCATCTTCGCCCAAGTAACTACCAGTCTGCACCTCTATGATTACTAAGTTTTCTTCGCCGTCGTTAATGAGACGATGAGGTTCTAGCTTATCAATCATGACATAAAAACCAGACTTTACATTTGTTGAAAGATCGCCCACTACTATTTTACCACTACCTGCAGTGACTACCCAATGCTCACTGCGATGGTGATGATACTGCAATGATAGTCGTTGCCCTGGCTTCACAACAATACGTTTGACTTGAAAGCCATCTCCTTGATTTATAGAAGTATAATTTCCCCAAGGTCTATCAACTCTCTGATTAAGCATTACTGAGTATCGCTCCGTTTTCGTCATCTTCAAATACTTCTACTTGTGCCACTCTGCCAGGATAGTTTACTTCAATGTATCCTATAAGTTCTTCTGCCATCATTTCACATGACTTATAATCTGCTTGCATCACCCCTGACTCAAACAAGTCTTCCATTTCACGTTTGAACAGGATAAACTCTACGTCTCGGTCATTGTGGTTGACTTCTAACGTCACATAAAAATGAAAGATGTGGCGATGAGGATATTGTAAAAACTCTACCCCCGGCAAATCTTTAGCTGCTGGATATCTGTGTATGCCTTCTTTCTGAAAGCTAACACGAATGTGTCTACTAGTTACTGGCATTGAACCACTCCGGTGTTTGGCGTTTAGTCCACTTAGCAAAATCCTTTTTGTATACACGATAGTAATTGCGATAAGCCTCTATCACATTAGGAAGTTTTGCATCGTCAGGCATTGCTTGTGGAATCTCAGTGAGATCACCGTCAGGAATATTTGACGGTGTATTACATAGTATACTCTCTAACTTTTGTTGTGTCAAGTGAATTCTACCATATCGGTGAGTATACTCTCGGCACAAAGCAATCCATAGTTTGAACATGTACTCATAGTTTGCTCTAGTTGCCCTCGTCCATATACCGGAAGGGTGATTGATGTGCGATGCTTTGTATACATCAGCTTCAAGGACGGTATCAGCTAAACGCCACCGTTTGATGTTACGGTTGTTGGCAGTTTTATCTTGATACATTGTTCCGTCTAGCACACGATGAGCAGTGGACATAAGTTGAGCGTACTCAATAATCATTTTTACCACATGCTTATCGCAATGCATTT
>Ga0206677_10000856_pt1 | contig 28989 bp, 24 predicted proteins | sample M130m12015metaG_FD_155475 | JGI IMG/M metagenome (GOLD analysis project Ga0206677, IMG submission 155475) | Ammonia-oxidizing marine archaeal communities from Monterey Bay, California, United States - M1 30m 12015 | ecosystem: Environmental > Aquatic > Marine > Intertidal zone | place: USA...
CTGTTAACTGCTTGTATATCGAAGTGTCGTTTACGTTCTACAGACAAGCTTTTGGGGTTTTTAGGTGCTCTGAGTATTTGGAGACTCTCTGCGGGGTTATGGTGCGTATAGTTTATGAAGTATTTTCTTGTTTTTTCTTTCGGCCTCGCGTTGCGCGCTGCTTGCCCGCTCTCGCGTCTATTCCTCTCCGTGAGAGTTTTTCCGTCCTCGTCGGTTAAAGCCTTACGTCGACTTGTGTTTAAAGGGGCAAAAAATGAATTTGAGGCAAAAATCCTCTCACGCATCTTCTTGCTTTTGGGGAAGGTCGTATTAGTGTTTTTGGTAGTAAAAGGACTACGCCTCACTAGTAAAACAGACTGCTTATTCTGATTGCGTAGTGTTTTATAAATGGTATCTGTACTATACAACAAATTCAAGGGTAGCAGGAATCGAACCCGCGCATGCGGTTTTGAAGACCGCTGTTCTACCACTAAACTATACCCCTTAACAAAAATATGCTAACTGGACTTGCACCAACTATGGTTACCTTTTCAACGGTATTATTAAGCATACTCTTTACGTTTATTTTTAAATGTAATATGGGCTTCGGGGTTTCTCTCACCGATACTGCCCCTGTTTCAGTTGATATGATTAAGGTAGTTAATAAGATGTTTCCCTTCACTACCCAATGAATATTAGCTTCAACTTTCCACGTCAATTAACGAACTCCAGCTGAATATCGACCGGTACAACCGTACATCACCCAACATCAAGGCATCCCCTTAATGCAAAGCATCTTACTATTTTAGACATCATCACCTATGAAGACAGCTAGCTAACAAGAGCTAACGTCTTTGAAACTAAGTCGGTTTTGTTAAGCTGACCCGACATAGATACCCTAGTACCTTTTTCGGGTTAATAATTTATTTATAGTGTGTGTACTCCAACAACAGGTTCCCCTACCATTACCTTGTTTCAACTTCGCTCAAATTACCATACCCTCCTTAACTCTCAAACAACTAACCTACTTAAGCAGCAGTTTGCTACTCAGTATTAAGTAGACTAAAGTAATAAATAGTTCGATCAAGTCCTGTATACGGGTAGTTTACCGAAACTCAAGGAAATACTTATTCCACAGCTAGTCAACCTGGGTAGCCATTCGAAAAGTGTCCAGCCGATACAACTCTTCGAGCGTGATGGGCGGTGTGTGCAAAGTTTGACAGATCATTCACCGTAACATGCTGATTTACGATTACTAACGATTCCAACTTCATGCGGACGAGTTTCAGTCCGCAATCCGAACTTCGATGATTTTTAGAGATTTGCTTTAGTTTACACCGTAGCATCTCATTGTCTTCACCCTTGTAGCGCATGTGAAGCCCAATATATATAGACCATAATGACTTGACTTCTCCTCCACTCCCCCAAAGCCGATTAACTACCATTTTAATCTCGAAAATTAATAGTTCCGTTTTATCAGCTTTGTAGTTTTATAAGTAAACTAGTCAGACACCCATTAGGCGGCAACTTACAGAGAAGCTAACCGTATCTCAAACAGGAGGTCTGGTGTAGATTTACTTCGAAGGTTGCGTTCGTTGAGTAAATTAATAGAACATTTTACAACACGAGCTGACGACAGCCATGCAGTACCACTTAGAAGACTGTCGTTATACGCCCCTAGACGATACAAACAGACTCCTTAATACATTGGTAAGATTAGACGTGGATTATCGAATTAATCCACACGCTCCACCGTTCAAACAAACTCCCGCCAATCTGTTTAAGTTTAACCTTTGCAGCCTTACTCCCCAAGCGAGGCATTTAAGCGTTAACGTAAACACAGGAATTTAACATATCCTACATATAATGCCCATTGATTCAAGGTACGAACTACTAGGGTCTCCAATCCTATTCGATACTCGTACTTAAATGGTTCGACGTCAGACAATGATAGTGAGCCGCCGAGGCCGCCGAGAATCCCTGATAATCTCGTAATATTTTATCTCTAGATTATAGGTACTGCCGACTTCTCACTGTCTCTAGCACTAAGGTATTACTGGTGTGTTAACCAAACTCTTGATTTATCCTGTAACTTCTTAGGCAGTCTAGCCATACTTTACGCTCAGCAAAGGCCAGTAACGCTCCCCCGTAAAGGTATTACCGCAGCTGCTGGCACCTTCTTAGCCCGGGATTCTAACAGGTGTAATGTCATTTTTTTAACCTGAGGACAGACTTTACAACTTTCGTAGCCTTCACGACCCTTTCGGGTCTTTCGTCTTACGCGTAATGCTGGTTCAAACTCTCGTTCATTGACCAATATTCTCCACTGCTGCCAACGGTGGGATGTTTTTCAGCTCCCATGTGACTGGACAATCTCACAACCCAGCTAGGGGTCTTCGACTCGTTCATACCTACTCGGTAGGTTCAGTTTGACGAAAATCTACCCCAACGCAACTCCACCAACAAGTGCTACATGCTTTCAAAATTAAATAATACCCCGCTTATACTAACAAGGTAGTATATATCGTAGGGCTTGCCTTACAGTAAAGTACCCCTGTCCCTGGATGGCGGTACTACCCAACACATGACCAGGATAATAACGAAGCACCGTAGTTGTGTCATCCCGACGTTAAAACCTTGGGTTTTAACTTGACTGACAAACAAGTTGTTCGGTCGGGGAGGCTTAATTTTATATTCACCATTTAGATGATCTCGTTGACAGGATGAAGCGTATTACTCACCCTTACGCCACTGGAATCTCGATAAGATTCCCGTACGACTCGCATGTGTCAAGACACTGCGCACGCGTTCACTCCGAGCCACAGTCAAACTCATAATTAAAATTTTTGTAAAATCCACATTATTATCACCTAACCCGACGACGGTCGGATAGCTGAAGCGTATATTAGTCGAGTACTCGATTTATAGATATAAGTCTTCGATATATTTTTCGTTTAAGGCGGCCCCGCTTACGAATCTTTAGTAGACCATAGTTCTTGTTACCAAAAAACATTACTGATGAGAAAAAGAATGCGGGTTTAATAGTCTGCTCAACAACTTCAGTTGGTATGACAGTAAATGGGTGGTTGTACACACTAATTGCAGGATCGTTAATCTTAGCTAGTATCTCGTTAAGGTATCTGGGCACCCTGTTTACTAGGAGATTAACGTCCGTGAATGAGCAAAACAGCATAACCTTTCTTAGGAAAGAAGCTGTTGTTAGGTACATTGTTTTATTCTTTTTAAAACATTTTGGTTTGAAGAAGTACTTTCAAAACAAACCTAGTGACAGTGTAACAAAAACATCGCCCTTATATAGGGGTCGAACATTCGGGAAAAACTTGTTCCTACTGAAGTTAAGGTTCAGTACTTGGTTGAGTTTATGGTACTTATAATTAGTAATAAATTTGTAATCTGCAGTATTGACAGAGTTTGTTGTGTACGGACCTAGAATATTGAAATTTATACGTTTAATTCGGGGCGCCGTGTAGTATTCGTCCAGTAGTGCAACCAGTCGGCTTGATTGTCCGGTAAACAAAAAAGGTGTAAACTTGATTATCACGGGTGTCCGATTAGAGGGTTTAATGTAGTTGGTTTTGTTTTTCCTCAAAAAAACCCTATTACGTCGGGATTTTTTGCAAACAATTTTATAATTAACTATTTTTAGTCTTTCTAGCATTTGAGAAAAGTTGGATTCGAACCAACGTGAGTTATCCTAACAGGTTTACAGCCTGCCGCCTTCGACCACTCAGCCATTTCCCCTTTATGTAACTGTGTTATATAATTTTCGTTTATAAAAATTTTCTATAAACCATATCAGTAATGTAAGACGGCAGAAAACACTACAGACACTACAACCACTTCAGTGAAGAAATTCATTACAAACCCTACAGTCAGTATACGCTCTTCATTCATTGCAGTCATTGCAGCCAGTGCAGCCTCTTCAGCCAGTATACGCTCTTCATTCGTTGGAACCAGTACAGCCGCTTCAGCCTCTTCAGTTAGTGCAGACACTGCAGTCACTTCAGCCAGTACAGCCGCTTCAGTCAGTGAAAACGCTTCAGTCACTGCAGTCGCTTCAGTCAGTGCAATCAGTGCAGCCGCTGTAGTCAGTGAAAACGCTGCAAACGCTGCAAACGCTGCAGTCATTGTAGTAATTGTATTCACTGTAGTAAGTATAGTTACTGTAGTCAGTACAGCCACTGTAGTCAGTACAGCCACTGTAGTCAGTATGACCACTTCAACCTTAAAATTTTGGCAGTTACTGCAACCTGGGCAGTCACTGCAGCTGCCCCACAGACAATATGCTAAAATTATGTCAAGCATTGTTAGCGTACCTAGTGCGATGTTAACTCAAGATCAATAAAACATAAGTTATAATGCGTGTAATATAAGATATAATATATATAGGTATAAAATACAGTATATATGGGCATAAGATATACCTTCATGTAAGTATAAGATATACCTTCATGCCTTATATATTTTATATATAAAATATATAAATAAATAATAATATATACGTGTAATATAATATACGCAGGTTATGCATATTGTAACCATAAGATATAGTATATATAACCTATAGTATAAATAAATAATAATATATGTAAGTATAAGATATAATATGTATAAGATATAATATGTACAATCTATAATATATATAAGTATAAGATATAGCATATACCTTCACCCCAAGGGGGTTACCCCTAATTAGGACCTTATACAACAATCGAGGGGGTATACCCCCCTATTTAGGGGATACAGGGTTTTGGTAGCTCAGTTGGTAGAGCACAAGGCTGAAAACCTTGGGGCCACTGGTTCAAGTCCAGTTCAAAACAAGTGTTTTGTAATTTTAAATTATATTATAAATACATCTTATCTACTGCCCCCTTCGCTTTTATTAATAATTTTCTTCAGAGGAGCAAAAACGTAAGCTTACTGATTTCAGGAGAAGCAATTGTCTACACAAGTAACCATAAGAGGTTAGCAACGCCTTTTTACGCTTGTCAACTTAGTGATATATTTTCATACGAACTCCCTAATAGCCGAGGTGTGGACTCAACCACCGACGTAACTGATCATTTAAACTCCTCACAACCGTGTGCACCCTTAGTAGTCTACAATTTTCATTCATTCCTCACCCAAGACAGGTTCTTCGTCTTCACAAACCCTTCCACGTCTAGGCTCAAGTCACTAGTCTCTAACTTTTTAAATACCCTCGACTCTATCGCTGAGTTGTTTATGGCTGCAAATTGGTTAGAGCGCGAGGTTTCGGAACTAGGAGGAATAGCCTTTAGTGGTAAGAAGGATCTACGTAATTTAATGCTACAGTTCGGTGATATTACTGCGCCTTTCCGAAAAGCCTTCCCAACAATTGGTTTAAGGGACGTACATTACGACCCTATAAAGGATACGTTGGTACAGTCAAACTCTTCGGTACAATCGTAACTTACGGGGTTACGTAGTAACAACAAACGAGCTATCGTCTAATGGTTAGGACATTAGATTTTCACTCTAAGAATGTAGGTTCGAATCCTGCTAGCTTGACTATGTTGCACAGGCATTGCGCTCACCAGAAAGATAAGTATCTACGCTTTCTAAAATCAAAAACTTCCAAGTTAAATGGAATAAATCCGCGCCTCAGGTTCCGCTATTCACTAAAATTTAATACAATTATCAGTCCATACAGTATACGCGACACTAGACTACTATTTTACGGAGGAAGCATTAACTCGGGACTATCCTTAAACCAGAAAAAGTTGATAATAAAACAGTCATATATGCTAATGACATGGGCCGCATACGTGCACAATCAATCACTAGTTTTAAGTAAAACCGCGCATCGTCCCTCCTTTGCTCACTTACCCAATCGGCGAAATAGGTTCACTATAACCAAAGCACCCATCGCACACAAGACGTTCTCGCAGGAGCAGTACCAGTATGAGTACTACACCCTCCTGATAACGTTTCAGTCGGGCGCACTCTCTTCTAATCAAGAAGTCCCCTCAATTAACGAATCTCTCTACCTTGCTTCTAGGTTTAGGCAACCAAGCGCCTACTCAGGTACAGGAACCAACTTATTCTTCCTCTCTCGCGCTAAGTTCCAGTTACCGGTAACTGACGACTCTTTTTTTACTATATAGGATTACTCACTTAGGCTTTCCTTAAACTAACAAGCCTGTATGATGAAATTGGTAGACATGCAAGGCTTAAAACCTTGTCCTTAGGGGTCCTGGTTCAAGTCCAGGTACAGGTAGTTGACGTATCTATGGGTAACACTAACCTATAAAATCCTCACCCCCACAATACTGTATTCTGTATACGGGATTCTTGCAACCAACATACTACCTTCTATTATAAACAACCAAATACTTAGTAGTGGTCTTATTTTCAGTAGGTACTCGCTACTACTTAACACTTGAGCCCTCCACGTACTATTTAGTTACGTGCTTGTACTCCTACTCCTGTCTCGTATAGCAAAGTAACCCTCGCCTCACACGACTAACTCTATCAATTTTATGTTTTTTATGACGTTTTCAACTTTATGGAGCATCTCCTTCTTCTTTGTATTAACTTACCTAACGCTGGTTATATCCACTATCACCTACCTCCTGCCTGTCGCATCTACGCAGCAGAATAACAGCAGCGTTTCCACATCTAGAACAGACTTCTCTTTCGTAAACTCGTCGGAACTCCTACCCCTTTTCGTAACACCCTATATTCTCATACTTTTACTTAACTTGGCCTGCACAGTACCTACATTGTCGGTCTGGTTTGGTCACGTAGTTGTGACAGGCTTTCAAATGAAACTAATTTACTTACTCGTATTTGTCTTCGTACTCTATATAATTGTCTTAACTTCAACCACGTACGTCTCCTCAAGAGAGATCTACGACTACATTAACACAACATTCAGTATATTCTACTGGGTGCTGCTACTATTCACAGCGAATTCCCTACTAACCGTAATCTTTGTTATCGAGGTACTTTCAGCAACCCTTTTTCTACTGATAATAACCTCCACATTCTCCTCCAATTATTTTTACCGAAACCTGAACTTATCTTTCGGTCATTTATTTCAGCAATCCACGCCATTTACGTACCTACAGTCCATTCTGTTCTTCTTCTGGATATCTCTCGTGTCGTCCCTAAACCTATTTCTATACTGCCTACTACTATACTCAAAAATCTATACACTTGACTGGTCACTCCTCGAATACATATTTCACTACTTTATAAATATTACTTCCACAAAAGACATCTATACAGTCGGGTTCGCTTGGTATACTTTTATTTTTTGTATATTCCTAAAGTGTGGACTAGCTCCCTTCTATGTATGAAAGCCGTCATTTTTTAAAGGACTGCCCCTTTATACGCTATTCTTCTACATATCTTTCTTTTACTTCTTCTTATTCCTATTCCTAATACACCTACTGACAGTTTGTTTAGGTGAAATCTTCTACTACTACATAATAGTAGTCGTGGGTCTGGTTGTCGTCGGTCTTTCTGTACTCCTATTTATTCTGTGTGAGTCGTTCTATCTGAAGTCGTTTTTGGCAATGAGTAGTATACTCAACTCTCTCTTCGTCTTTCTAGCGATGACTTCATCTCATGTCTCAGACGCACTACTGTGGGTTTAGTTAACTCATCTTTAGACCTCTGACACAACCACGTCGACTACTTTAGTGTACAAGTTAGTGCAGATCTAGTACTTATGGCAGTAGTAAAAAGCCCAAAGAATACAAAATGTAAACGCCGATGAGTCTTAAAGAAGTTTAATAATAGGAAAAAGCAAGTTGTACGCTCTCGCGAGATAACCCCCCACTTCCATGAATCGATATACTCCTACGAACTATCTCACAACGTACTCGGCCTGAAACGCCGATGATGTCCCCGCTACCTAATGTCGTAGTAGTTAAGTACTTATGTTATTTGTTAACTCCGTTTTAGAGACGAATTCCCTAATGTTTGCTTATATGTTTCTTTATAACTCCTCTTTGATGGTCCTGTTCTGGACAATATTTAATTTAGTAACTACCAAGTTAAAGACCCTACACGGACTTAATGGTATTAGCTTTAACCCTTACTACATCTTCTTGCTTACTGTCCTGCTACTTTCAATGGCCGGAGTACCTCCATTTATCGGATTCTTCTCGAAACTGTTCCTACTCACACTACTGACAAATAATTCGTTTTTTGTTCTCTACGCTCAGTTTTTCGTAATACTATTTATAGGTCTCTACTTTTACGTACAAAACATACGCTTTATACACTCAACTAATAAAGGAACTACCAACCAGCCCTACCTTAACAATGAGAGGAGTGTACTATTTTTCTATTATGTATCACTCACGGTACTATCTTTTATTATGGGTGGTATATTCTATATCGACGATTTCTTACTAATGTTTAGTTGACTATTTTTCTAACAAAAAACACTATAGTACTAATGGTAATGAGACCTCGTAAATTCGATTATAAAAACATCTTCAAGCGTCGAAGGTTTAGGCCCGCATTAGCCGTACCGCTTCAGTACGGTCAGTGGGGTCTGCGTATATTACAACCACTGCAATTAAACAACCGCCATATATTCAGGTACAAAATTTTCTTAAAAAAGTCTGCCCGTAAGGTTGACAAGACCAGGCGAAGGGTATGATTTAATGCTTTCCCCTTCCTCCCACTAACTCGGAAAGTGGAGGGTTCCCGTATGGGTAAGGGTAAAGGTAAGCTAGCAGGTTGAATAGCCGATTTACCCTCGGGCGTAAACCTAGTTGAGTTTAAAAACTTACGATCTGGTCGAGCCGAGTACTATTGCAAACAGGTTCAGCATAAGTTACCTGTAAAATCTAAAATATTAATGCAGATGCCTGTTCTGGTTAATTTCCCCCTCAACGCCTCCCGGAAGGTTAGGTACACAGCACTCCTATAACCCTATAGGGGTATTAACTTATGTTATGATATGGTTACATTTACTACCTATTATTCAATATATTACTGGTAGCCTCGGTAGGCTTAATTACAAGAACACACTTTTTAAACACAATAAGTAGGACAGCATTTGTTACACAGATAGCCCGTCTATTTTTATCATCAGTGTTATTCTTCTTTTTTATAGCGTTCTCTTCGATGAATTACCTACTTGATTACTACCAAGAATATACCCTCATCGAGTCTCAACTAAGTGATATATTAGCCATAGCTTTATTTACCTCCCCAAAGTTTGTACCACTAAACGCACTAGGCTTCAATCTAGTTCAAGTATACACCTACCCCTTTATTTATGTATTCTTATTAGTAACAGTATTGTCGATTGTATTTTGTTTAACTTACAATATAGATGAGCTTTTCAGTTTCATGTTTTATTGCTTAGTAATTTTACTAGCAGGGTATATACTCTTCTTCACAGATTCACTAATACTATTTTTTCTATCCTACGAGATGTTACTTGTACCGTCTTTCTTTATTTTATATAAGTTTGCTAAAACCCGTCGATGTGTAGAAGCAGCTTATTTAATGTTTTTCTGAACCCAGTTCGGTGCTCTATTTCTTATATTTGCTTTCATATTCCTCTTCTTCGTTTCCGGATCATCACAATTTTCTGTTATAACAACTTTCTATTTTTCCCAATTCGAAGTGAACTTCGTTTTTATATGCTGCCTTATAGGCTTTGGTGTAAAACTACCTATATGACCTTTTTACGGGTGATTACCTAAAGCTCACGTCGAAGCCTCTACAAACTTTTCTATATTCCTAAGCGGGGTATTGGTTAAATTCGCATTTTTCGGACTACTGAAGTGCTTACTAGTCGTGGAGTTGGAGCCAACTTTCATCTACGCATTCCCCTTCCTAGTTATTGGTATCGTCGACGCGGTCTTCAAGTTATTTTACCAAATCGATCTAAAAAAATTAGTAGCATACTCAACCGTTGTGGAGATGCACTGACTCACAATGTGTATACTAAGTGGTCAGTCCAACCTTATGTTGGCCAGCTTCTGCATGCTGATAAGTCACGCCTTACTTTCCACCAACTCGTTCTTACTAGTAGACGCAATAGCACGAAGGTTCAAGACCCGACTTATTACCGAAATTAGCGGGTTAAACTTTATGTGCCCAAAATTGTTTCTAATGGTACTAATCAATTCACTCATTTTCCTAGGTTTCCCAGGTTCAATATTTTTCGTGTCTGAGTTTCTTTTCTTCGCATTTTTCTACGACCTGTTCCCGGTATTAGCAATCTTTCTTTTAGTATTTCTCTACCTTCTAGGTCCCACTTTCTTCTTCCGGTCCTGGATGAACATTATGTTTGGTTTTTCTTATACACTTTCACGTACAGTCCCAGTCGACCTCTCTTCTCGGGAACTGCTACTGTTTGGTGGGGTATCACTTCTCATGTACTGATTGGGTGTATCTTGACAAGCTTTCGTTATTTAAGTCTAAGGCCCTTAAGTAAGCTAATGTATGTACTCATGGCAACATGTAAGCAAGCCGCACGCCGAAGAAATTTTTACCTCAAACCAGGACCTCGTTATAAGAACCCCAGTATGTCCCGTACACCCATACTCAAGCGTTGTCCGCAGGTCAAAGGTATCGTAACCCGAGTTGTTACAATGTCCCCCAAGAAACCAAACTCCGCTATACGACATGTCGCAAAGGTAGATCTAACCAACGGGCTACGCTTAACAGCCCGCTTACCCGGTAGGGGCTACTTATGTGCTAAATACAACCGCGTCTTAGTGAACGGTGGTAGAGCTAACGACCTACCGGGTGTTGGCTACACAGCTATAAGGGGTGTCTACGACTTTTCACCCGTTGTAGGGAAAAAACGCCGACGCTCGGTATATGGTGTTTCGAGGCCGGCCGGGCACTCAAAATACATACGACGTTCAATACGTTCGTAATGTAGTAGACTACAAATAACTACTCGTAACTTATGAAACTAGAATGATTATCCTCAAAAGTCTTATCTTTAATTGGTTGAGCTAGAGCAGGGTCCTTATGACCACTAACTTTTGGATTGGCTTGTTGTGCAGTCGAAATGATGCATGCGGCCGTAAGTAGATACGACATGGATCGTTTCGGTATTATCTTTCGTGCATCGCCACGTCAGTCCGACCTTATAATTGTCGCAGGTACGTTAACTAATAAGATGGCCCCGTGCTTACGACGATTATACGATCAAATGACAGAACCTAGGTGAATCCTTTCGATGGGTAGCTGCGCTAACGGCGGTGGTTACTACCACTACTCCTACTCGGTAGTACGTGGTTGTGACCGTATTTTACCTGTCGATACGTATGTACCTGGGTGCCCACCAACAGCAGAAGCCTTAATATTCGGCCTCATACAGCTTCAAGGGAAAATAGGGTTCACTTTATCGGAATTAAACTCCTCGTCTGAATGGTACGGAAGTGATCATATTTAAACACAGTACCTTTTAAACTCGATGATGACTTCATACGCGCCTGCGTAGGTAGGAGGCGTTTTAAGGTTTTCCGTACGACAACTAGATTTAAGAAATTCAATATCGGGATGAGTAGGGTTGTCAGGAAGCTCTATGTGCGGCAGCGCAGGCGAACCAACCTAATTGTACTGTCCTATATTACTGCAGACTGAATTAACTTCTTTACCCGCGCCCGCCAGTTCTACAGATTTTTTCAATCGTGCGGCCTCTTCGCACTTTCGGTGTACTCAGCCGATACACCCGTGGCCGTTAAGAAGATATCTAATATGGACGGTAGCAAAGGTTTGGGTGTAAACTCGTTTGCATGCGCTGACCGCATTTTGTTCGGATTCCTAAAAGAGAGGTACTTTATAGGCTCAAATCGCCACTTCCTTCTATCTCCGCTAGGCTTTTCAGCAAACTCATCTATAGCAACCACTAGTAGACACTCCTACGAGGTTCTTGCAGAGTTGGGACCGGGTGTTGCCGTCTACGACAATATAAACTACCCTTATGATTGTATTACAGATAATATCGACCTTCAGAAGGAGCTTTCGGGTATAAATAACACTCTGTTCTCATCTACACTTGCTCGTATAGTCGACCTAAGGCAAATTATTATATTAATCTCCTTACTAAATTCACTAGGTACTAAAAAAATCTAAATTATGTTTTTCGGCGAAAAAGTTGTAGACTATTCAATTCACATAGAACCTTTTAGACGTGCTAACCGATCAGAGGGTTACACTTCCGTGGACGTCTTCAAGAGTGACCTACCCATCAACGCCCTACACAAACACCTATCAGGCTCCAAGCGATGACTGTGTGGTAGATCACTTTACGGACGTATTATAAACTATGCGAAAGGTAGGCGTAATAAAAAAAACCGTCAGTACGCCATAAATTACCACTTTCGCGACACGCGACTCTCTTTACTAACAGGGCTCTTACTTAGTCCACTGAATAATAAGTTATATTCGCTAATATTTATGTCCTCGGGGTCAGTCTCCTATACACCTACCTCATCTACACATGAACTATTCCGGCTATTACGCTTTCGTCCAACACTCGCACGTAGTAGACGAACCGGCTACGGCCCCTTAAGTAAGTTAATGCCCGTGCTCCAAGTTTTTTTCCTTATACACCAGTTACCTAAAAATAAACCTGTTTGCTTACTCGAACCTGCTCCGGGGTTAGGTGTAACTTACGCCCGTGCATCAGGAACCAAAGCTTTATTAACTAAAATGGATACAAGAGTTGGTACCAGCTTGGTCAAACTACCATCAGGGGTAAAAAAAATCTTCTCTATATATGGACTAGGTTCGCTAGGTACTGTTGCCTTACCTGTCACAAAGAAGATGAAAAACAACAAAGCAGGTCAACTACTTACTTATGGTCAAAAGCCTAGAGTCCGTGGCGTGGCGCGGAACCCTGTAGACCATCCTCACGGTGGTCGTACAAAAACCATACAACACCCTCGAACACCTTGGGGAAAGACTACGAAGCTTAAGTAACACGCCTTGGTGCTATTGGACAAAGATAGCTACTTTATGTCCCATGTATACGCAAATACTGGAAAAACTTACATTAAAAGAAGGGTTAGGGTTGCCCACCTTTCGCCTAAAATCTGACGACTAGTATACCTAATACAAACTAACCCCGTACATCACACCAGCGAAAAGCGTGTAAAGGGTCGAGGCTCCGTGGTACCGCATATATTTACAGGTTTTGAAATAATAGTACACTCCGGTAAACGATGACACCGTAGGCAAGTCAATCGGTGAATGATTGGGTTCAAGTTCGGCGAGTTTACCTGAAACCGCAGATTAGCTTTATATAAAGCAAAGCAGTTGAGAAAAAAAAATAAAAAAAAGGAAAAAAATAAAAAAAAGTAGACCCACTACACCCTACCAGGTGTTCGTGGAATGAAGTTTGAGCATGTATTACAGGTTTACTGAACCAAAGGCTTTTTTTTCGGTGGAAAAATATTCTACTTCGATCATACGATTAGGGAGTTACAGGAACAGACTCCTGCTCTAGGTATGAAGTTCAGTTTCAGACTAAAACAACGCTTTGAGTTAACCAACGTGATTTGTAACAAACAATCACACGTACTTAACTTTCAAGCAGAAACACACAGAGTTATAGCACCAGCATTGAATGTTATTTATTCCCAAGTACATACAGTCAATAATACTCGTGCGGACTTACATAAACTAAATATAATCAGGTTATATTTAATAAAAACCTTTAGGGGAAGGGCACACGCTTTAGGTAAACCGGTACGCGGCCAGCGCACCTGATCAAATGCATGAACCACCTACAGGGACAATACAGTACTACGGAACTTTATCTCCGAAACAAGAAAGTTTATACGCGAGAACACGCGGGAAGAAAAAAAGAATTATAAGGTGATAGCAAGAAAATACGCAAGGGTTAAAAAGCTCAACCCACTAACTGAATCAAAGAAAGTTAGGAAAACCAAGTCTGCCTGGTTCTAGAACTAACTACCAATTTATGGTCATAGTAAGCTTAAACCTCCCCTACAGTAACAAAGGAATCACTTCTCATAAACCTTTGGTAGCCACCTCAGGGATAAACACACCTACTACCCTACTTACTCGCCGAAAAGTTACTATTAGTAACTACTGGAGACGTCACATAAGTCTACTAAAGACTCCGTTCAGTCTTGTCGGTGGCAACTTCCATGAACACTCATATGACCTAAAACCTTCAAAACTAAGGCACACCGAATCACTAGTGTCGGACCCTGATCTGATAAGTAACACCTGAGGTAGTTTGAATACGCAACTATTTCGTCTCCGCCGTGCGACTAAAAAAAGAGCAAAAAGAGGTGATGTGACTGATACCGCTACTCAGTGCGTCGAAAACTTACCTACCCTTTCGAACACACCAAGCTCTTATATTAGTCGCCGGGGGGTTAGTACCTACAGCCGTTGGCGCGTTACCCTTATAAAAAAATATATAAACGATGGTGTAAGGATTGAGCGCTGAGCTACTTACCGCAACAATAGCTTTACCAAACTTGTACACAGCCCTCTACCAATACTCAACTCTGTTTTCTCACGTACTTACTTATTTTCTGGTTTGAAAAAAAAGTTTGGTCGTACGAGACGGAGAACACTTGACCGAAAAGTAACAAGCAACCCTCTACATAAAACTAGACGGTCTTTTTTAAAAACAAATACTCTTTTGAGTTTTATCCAGAGGCGTCTTCATCTCGAACTTCTACCTCTATCTGAAGTGGCTCTAGTCCGCACATCAGGTGCGGTAAATGCCGAGGCTTGCGTCCCGCTGATGCGCAGGCATTCCCTAGTAGGCTGAGGTGATCCCCGCTGCACCGTCCCGACCCCTGAGCAACCATGGTTAGCTAAGTCGTTACACGCAGAACACGACACCTTACACTACTCCCTACTGGATACGACCGTGGATTACGTGCCCTACCCTATCGGGGAGGGTCCAACAGGCGAAACAATTGATGAGTTACTCGAGCAGATAGTCGAGCAGACAGCCAGGCTGTATGAAAGCCGATTCGTTAATTTTATTTTCCTTAGCGGGCGGGTACCGAGTACCGAGCTTACTGCAACCACCTTTTCGACAAAAATTTTAAAGTGAGCTGTAGCCGGTGCTTCTCTAGGCCGTACTTCAAAGTTAGTACGTCGGTATAAACTACCAAACCTACTACCCTCAAAACAGTTTATTAAGTCCCGTACGGGTGCAAAGGCCTTAGCGATCAGATTAATCGACTTATCGACAGGCCAGAGTACTATTAATAGTGTTAACTACCAAACAGGAGTTACTTTAGGCCGCTCGTTTATTACACCACGGATTTACCCACTATTCACCCTACACACATCTAGTTTCTTTATAGTATCCAAACCGCTCGCATTTTTCGACAAGTACTTACGGTTCAAGTATGTACTTAAGAAGGCATACTTTTCCTTCCTAGAACAAAACCAAGTAAAAAAAACGATTATGATGCAGCGTAAAAGAATAATAATTTCCCGTCTCGCACTAAACTTACGACGTTATGGAAAAACTAAGGCAAGGTTTACTTACTTATACTTCCGCAATAACTTCAAACTAACCAGCAGGCTACATAATTACTATAAAGCTAAGGAGGCTGGTACTCTATCGACACAGGACCTGTTCAATTTAGGTGACGCAGTTAATGATCCGTGTAGTACGCCGCTTCAAAACTTTTACCACAGTACTCGCGATGAGATTGTAAATAATGATGGGTTCTTTAATAGGGGCTCAAGTACTAGACTACGTTACGGTGAGGTCAGGGTACGGAGAATTAAGTTCAAGCCTGGGTACCAACGAATATGACGTCGTGTTAGGTTAGCACTAAAGGACAGTCTACGTCTACGTTTTATATACCAGAAGCAGTTAACAAATTACTTATCCAAATTCCTAAACTCTGCGAATCTATACGCCATCTCCCACACCGAGATGTCATTCGATAAGTTAGTCGTATACTCTCGACTCTTACCTGACATGAATACTTTCCGTGTATTTATGGAAACAAAGTCAATCTACCTAAACGGCCTACTGGCCTATGAAGACAAGGGCTACACCTCCCCAGGAGACATTATACAAATAGCCGTATCTATTTGATACTACATACTCAGCCGCTGAATGTTTAATTGAACCAGCCGGCGTACTCGAAAATTCCGTAGGATGGTTTTCCGCAAGGGATTAGCTTCGCGCTATAAGGTAATGAAAACGCGCAAACAGCACAGCCGCTACACGCCGAACTGGGTGTATAACAATCGTTTTGAGATCTCAGACATAAAACCCTACATCGAGGTTGATTATTTCTCGATATCAGCCGTAGTGTTATACGACCCTTACATAATGGATAGTCACTACGCTACAGAGCAGGCAGATACACGTACTAATATATACCGCCTTTACAACTGGAAGTACATTAATTAGTACCAACACTCAAATAACCCTAACCCACTTGAATTCAGGTATTTTCAACTTCTGACAACCACCCTTTCCTCAACATAGTTACTCAGAAAGAAAAATAAAAGGTATAGTTTTAAACTTCGGTCCACAACACCCTGCTGCCCACGGTGTACTACGTTTAGTGGTGCAGTTAAGTGGTGAGTTAGTGGAGAGGTCCGACCCACAAGTGGGTTTCCTACACCGAGGAACTGAGAAGCTCATCGAACGTAGAACCTACTTAAAGGCCCTTCCGTACTTTGACAGACTGGACTACGTGTCGATGATGACCCAAGAGCATGCATTCTGCTTAGCTGTGGAGTCGTTACTAAAATCAACGTCACACACCGCACTTTACGTACAAATACGAGTTTTATTTGACGAGCTTACTCGCGTACTAAACCACCTACTGGCTCTATCGTGCCACTCACTCGACGTAGGTAATATGGCCCCTCTATTTTGGGCTTTCGAAGAGAGAGAACGATTAATGGAGTTCTATGAACGCGTATCCGGTGCTCGTATGCACGCAGCTTTTTATAGACCCAACGATTTGGATTGAACAGGCCTTAACCACCAATTTTTCCTCGACGTCTCTCTGTTTGCAAGAGACTGTTTTAAGTCTCTAACTGAGATCTTTGCTGTACTAACTACCAATAGTATTTGAAAAACACGTCTAGTAAACGTAGGAGCCCTAAACTTAAACGACTCAATCACTTACGCTGCTTCCGGACCTGTTGTACGTAGTGCTGGTATCCGTAAAGACGTACGCTTCCTACGTTCGGAAACGTACGCATCTTACTGATTTTTATCCCTACACAGCTTTCTAGGTAAGCGTGGTGACAGTTACGACAGGTTCCTAATCCGCGTCCGCGAGATGTACGAAAGTGTTAATATAGTATTTCAGGTACTAAGTAACCTAACAAACAATAAACTGGGTAATAACCAATCGAATAAGAAGGTTGACTTTTTCTCCTTCTTCGACTCCCTGTACAGAGTACGAAAAAACCAACTAAATAAGAAAACTAAGTACACATCCATGGAGGGTTTAATTCAGCACTTCAAAAAATATAGCGAAGGTATAAAAGTACCAAAGGGTTTTTCGTACGTAGCTGTAGAAGCCCCCAAAGGTGAGTTCGGCGTAGCGTTAATTTCTGATGGTACTTCAAGGCCTTACCGATGTAAGATACGAACCCCCGCTTACCACCACATGCACGTAATGTCTCGCATGGCACAAGGACACTATATGGCAGACTTGGTGACAATCCTCGGATCGCAGGATATTGTATTCGGCGACGTTGATAGATAACGTAGATGTATTTTATGGATAGGCATGAACTTTGATTAGCAGTTGACAGTTATAAGCGGCAGGTCTTTTTGAAAAACGAAGTAAGAAGATTACTATTAAAATCAATCAAACTAAATAAAAATACTCCCTATGTCAGGAGATACCAAGCTGCGTTTTACCTTTCTGGGTTACCTCGTTTCTCAGCACGAGCAATAATGGTCAATAGATGTAGTATTTCCGGCCGATCATTTAGTGTTAGGCGGGCCACGGGGTACTCTCGCTTCATTTTTCGAAATGAAGTCTCAGACTCTAACATACCTGGTTGCAGGCGTGCTAGTTGGTAGAATGTGTATTTAATAATTACCTCCTTTCTTACAGAAAGTTGGTTATGTTAAGTTTTACATACAATACAATTAATTGACTCACCAGCTACATAGACCTAAACGTCTCATGCTTATTTTACGGTACTCAACTAATAGTCAGTAAATCTCTAGTACTTTCAAGTTACTTCGACCTACTAGTCGACTTAGCTGAAGTTTTTGGAGTATGAACTGTAACAACTATCCTTGTACTTGCTACATTAACCCTCCTAATCGTGGTACAGCAACTAGTAACTATAGTTTGGAATATGTCCTCTCGTGGTAAAACCAACTCCAACAAAGAAAACACACTAAACTCAACCACATACCGCCTATTTACAAGGCGTGTAACCTGCATGAAGCAAAAATAAATCGACTGTAGTGATTTTGTGTGCCTCACTTCACAACAAACTTACCCCCATTTTAAATAACAAACACGTACATAGTGTGTTAGACACAGACACCTATAGTAACAAGGTTTAACTTATGGGACTTCCTTGACTCAATATTACAGACATTTTAGATTTAGTATATGTTAACCTTATAGAACCCACCCTATCTAACTGAGGTGTAATATCTCTACTAACCAAATGCAATCTTTACTTGGAGGATCTCGTACATCAAACCCTCCGCCCTCTATGCCTTAAATACTCTGTTATTGTCGCTGTTATCTTTACGTTAAAGTTTACCGCACTAATAGCACTCTTAGTTTTCGTACGTGGGGGTATACCTCGCTATCGATACGACTTCTTGACAAAAATCGGATGAATTAAGTTTCTAAGTTTAGTGTTATCCGTTTTCTTATCAACATTACTACTGATATTAGTTATATAGTATGTGTGCTTACTGGGGGTCTATAAAAATCCAAATAAAATTATGGTCGACCTGTTGAAAAACATAGTAGTACGTTACACACCACTATTACCTTTCTTTTTTGAAAAACTCGGAGATCTCGCAGGGTTTCATAAACAACTCACTCTACACCTTCGTGTCAGTGTCATCAGACCTTGGTTTTTGTGAAGAACGGTAAACTTTGCCGATTCGTATTGATTTATATTCTCCACTAAAACCGTAACTCTATTTCAATAAATGGAGACGTAAAAACATAATGGGAACTAGCTTAATCGGTAAAGCAGTAGTTTTTGGTCCTAAAGAGTACGGGTTCGACTCCCGTGTTTCCAAATTGTTTCGATATAACTCATTTTCTTACGTAGTAAATATGGTAAACTTAACTATCTCACGTAAAGAAGGAAAGACTAAGTTAGTCTTGACTCGAAAAACATACCCACTAATTAAACTACTTCACAAGCTAGGATGTATAAACCGTTTTATTGTACTAGGTAACATTGGTAAGAATCCAAACATAAAATACATCGTCCTAAATGCGCTTTTTTACAAAGGCGTTCCGTTTTTTAGAGGATTACGGCTCGTATCGACACCTTCAAAAAAACATACAATAACACTTAAAGCCCTACACGTAGTAAACACTCACCTAAAAGCCTCGACCCTTATACTTTCTACACCCCTCGGACTAATGGGCCACCGTGAGGCCTTGTCCCTTAAAACTGGTGGATTCATAGTGGCTATACTTAGTTAGTTTATGTTTACTCGATTAATTAAATCGCTAACCACAGCCACTAATACACTACTGACCTGCACTAAAAACCTTGGTGATATTAAGTTTACTAGTCAGGTAAGTAATTACAGTTTATTCAATACAACTCTCTCTAGGTTTACTCCCTCCTCTTGACGACCTTTAGGTGCCTGAAAGTTCCAGTCAGTGCTACCTAATACTCCACGTACTGCTCAAGCAGGCTTAGGTTACTTTACACTTACCGACCGTTTCTTAAATCACTACCCAAGTCTATATATGAGTTGCCGCTACCTTTTTGAGATTACTCGCGACTGCACCAAACGCACATTTGGTTTTACTTGATACTACCTTCAGGGCCTTACCATGGTCCTATGCATCGACGCCTGCTTAACTGATGATGAGCCTTTGTGGGAACCCATTGAATGAAGTCTTGTACAGACCTGATTACTATTCATATTTGGGTTTGCGTGAATAGCTGAAAACCTAATCGTGAGTCGTTTCGGTAGTTACACTGGTCGGGACAAACGCGTTTGGTTCGCATGATATAAGTCCTTCTGACTAATCGAACTATGGTACGCCATTAGTTACGGAGCTGCTATATCTTTTGTCATTGTACCTTTCTACTTTGAAACTAACTACTCAATGTCATTTATATTCTCGTGGTGACACTGATACTCAAGGGTGTTTTTCTTCAAATTTATAAGCTTATTCTCAGTAATTCTTTTACTAAGTTACGTACTTCAAACAGGAGTTCGGTGGCTGAACTGGCGTAAGGGTTTAGTTATAATACTTCTTATAAACGTATTTTTATCGTACCTACTCTATACTCATTTCTTCATAACCTTCTTCTCGTACTTCACAGACCCTATTTGGTACCAAAAAACCCGACCGATAGACTACGTGCAACTAAGCCACGAACCTTCAAGATGAGGGTGGGGTGCGGCCAAAAAGGATCACTTTACGTACCACAACGTTAGGACGGTATTTTGGTTCAAAAATGACGGTCCGTTCGCTTCAGCTTTTTTAATGACACAAATGTTCTTATTTATGTGCTTATTCTTCTTATACATATACTGAGTAGCTCTTTTTAGACGAGTCTACTCTATGCGTGAGATACCTTTAACTTACACAACCTACTGTGTATCCTCTCTAAAGCAGTTTTTCTATTTTTTTTTACTACTCTACTTATTCGTACTTATTAGTTATATAACGTGTTACTGACGCTTCCCGATAGAGTTTTTATGGACCCTCCACTCGCAATCCTGAGCGACAAACTTCGGTCTAATACTTCTCGACTACCCTCAATTTATTCTCGAGTTATTTATTTAACATACAAATGTTATTCGTTAAAGCTGCTAAAGTTCTTGCCTTAAGCTTAGTATTTATGCCCCTAACCGGATGCGCTATCGCTACCGGTCTCATCTTCGCTTCCCTACTCAAAAGTATGTCCTACGCACCAGACTACGAAGAAACCCTATTCAATTACGCGGCTCTCGGATTCGCTTTCGTTGAAAGTTTCTCTTTCTTACTTTTCTTTGCTGCGGCTTTCATCTACGTGCTCTAGCCGTGCGGTAGAAACAGTTAATCATACGCATCCTCACGTATACTGTTCATGGGTAACATGTCTCATCCAGTCGTAACACGCCTAGGTGTTAACCAGTTTTGGTATAAACACTGATATTCAGATAATAGACACTCTAACGTACTAAGGCATAGTAAGTCCCTAGAGAGGGTAGTAAAGTTATACCTAAACTACGGTTTGACTTCGAAATCAAACATATTCATACACGAGTATTGGTATAAACCCTCCTACTCAAGAATAAGAACAGTTACGTCAACAGATCATTCATTGTGCTTTAGGCGTTTCTTTTACACTAACAGTACCTTGGGAATCGAACACTCCTATTTGATCCGAATAAACACCCCCGAGTACTTCCCTATGAAATTTTGACTCTTCAGGTATAATGGATGGTTTATAGTCTCTGTTAAGTGGTTCAAACCTGCAAAAACTAAGGGTAGCCGGCGCCGAAAATCTGGTGCAGGCTACGTAACGTCGGTTACTAAAAACCTAAAGACAAAAGCTGCAACGAAGAGGTTAAAACTCCTACTAACCCTCATGCGCACAAACTTACTACGCCCGCAGATCCCATACAATTTTTAGGACAAACCACTGCTATCTAATTATTTGCTACATACCGGTACCGGTATGTGGTGTATGTCTAAACCACTAAGTTATCGAACAACAGGGTACCGCTTAATTGAGCACCACATCGAGCGTCACTATGAAATAGAGTCAGATAAGTCAATATACTTACAACGAATTGCCTTAGAGGAAGAGTTCTTTGACGATCGACTTGATCACTGCTTAGAGATACCTGACTTTGATGAGGCAAACGATTGGTTGATGGACGGGTTCGGTGTAGATGATATGCTAGACGACTTCGACTATTTAAGCTACTCAACATTTAACTCGTTTTTCCGAGCAGTCCCGGTCGATATACCGAGATGTTTCAAGAAGACATACTCCGTACGACGGCCTATAGCCGAAATAGATACACTAAAGCTAACAAATTACTTAATGCGTCACGGCCTCCGCAATAGATCATCCAATCTGGTAGCGCGCGCGTTTTCTGACTTATCTGCAGACTTCTGAAGAACCTTCTCTTTTGTCAGTACTACAACAGTCTCGTGAAAAGAATTGTTCATCAACCTAACTTCAATGCCTATGGGTGCGCACACACCTATGCTTTATAACAACCCTCAGAAAGGTACACTAAACTTTGAAAGAGGTCTATCCCCCTCAGGTAAGCATATAACCCGTGGTTGGAAAATATCAAGTAAATTATTCCAAAATATTCAAACAATGGAGCCTCTTTTCTCATTTTATATATACAAGGTAGACAAGAAAATCTTTAAAAACAGTAGGGGTAAATCCGGAAAATTTACCTTTTTATGGAAGTACGTCAGTGCTTACAAGCGCGCAAACCTGGTCATGTTCTGGTTAATGAAGGAACTAAGGATGCGACCCGGAAGAACCCTTTACGAAAGGCTACACTCGATAATACAAACCGTTGTCTTCGATCCCAAATCAGCCTGAATTTATAGAGTCAAGCGTTTCTCATACAATTACGTTTATTTCAACTGCCGTCGTACTCTCGGTGAAACTTACCGCACCTCTACAAAGTAGGAGGATATTTTGTTATAAATTTATGTTATACCACGGACTAAAGCCAAAAAACTGCACAACATCAGCCGTACTAGCTAAACAGCGATGATCTCGAAAGTTAAAACTAAGAGCTTTCGGTGGGAGTATGAGTTATAGATTTGGTTATCGAAACTTCTATTTTTACATCCCCCCTTCGTGAGAGTTCATCGTACATAAAAACACATCCGATAGTAAACACGTTTTCTATATGTACTCACAAACCTACTACATGAGTTTAGTTCTACCTTCTAGGAAGACGTCAGTAAGGTTAGACCGGTCGGCCTCAACCGTCGCAATTAAAACCCTATACCCGCACAACTTTCTCAGCCTCTATATGACTGAAATGTCCCATGTGATGGCTGCATTCTACCGACCTCTCTTTAAAAAAATAAAATTTAAAGGTAAAGGTTACTATATTTATAAAAACAAACGCAGTACTGTTACCCCTCAGTTTGGTTATTCACACCGTATATACGCCTACGCCTACTTTACTTCAGTGAAGTTTTTAAGCAAAACAAGTGTCTTCGTTTTCGGATTCGTTAAGGCGGATGTTACTATAGTTAGTTTATCTATAAAGCGTATGCGTCCGATAAACATATTTACGGGTAGGGGGGTTCGCTTCGCAAAACAAGTAGTCTACAAGAAGGCTGGTAAGATAAGCTCATACAGGTAAGTATTTTATGCTATGGTCCTCTATTATTAATAAAACCTCACATACAGCAAATATAGTCTCCACTTACGTTTCATTCGAAGTTAACACAGGTCTGTGGTACCTCGCTACCAATAGACATGCATTACTAGTTATACTACTACTACTAACATCTATTCTTATTTAGAACAGTCACACAAACCACCTTATGGGCGACTTTGAAGTATTACTATCTGTGTTATCTGTATCACTACTTTCCACCATCATCTACAATATAATTACAGTTTTATCCTTTAAGGATATACTACGTCGATTCGGGTTTATGAGGGCTTCACGCCGCGACTTTTATGAATGCGGCTTTAAGCCAAATGTCCAGAGGCCTGTTAAGATATCACTACAGTTCCTACTCATATGTGTATTTTTTCTACTATACGATATTGAGTTAGTCTTCCTATTCCCATTTGTCTCAGGTTTAACCTTCACAGGACTCTACGACTTATTACTATTGTCGCTATTTTTTATAGTACTATTCCTCAGTCTCAATATAGACTACGAGCGCCACGCTTTGTACTGACAAGAGTAGTACTGGTCAATTTTATGTTAGAAGGACGCAATTTTAGAAAAGCTTTATGAGGTTACCATCCCAGCTTCCAAAACATCGATATTGTTACTAACTGAACATGGAATTTAATTTCACTTTCATCACTCGTATTTTCATACATTAATTTTTTTGTAAACCGCCTAGTTTTACCATTCTCAAGCGTAACATCTATTATAGGTTTTATGTTGTTACTGTCAATTATCATGCAGTTACTATCTGGATTTTTCCTCGGATGGTACTACGTTCCCGAGCCCGGACTAGTTGTCGAGCTACGTGAGGAAATGTTTAACGATACCCGCTTCGGTGCTGAAGTTTTCTACATGCACGTACGCGGAGTCGACACACTAATGGTACTTTCGTACATGCACATCATGAAGAAAATATACCTCAAGAACTACATTACAGCCGAGTCAGACGGTTGGATGCTTGGTGGTTATGCATTTTTCTGGTTTCACTATATTATAGCATTAGGTATTTGCTTAAGCGCTTCGCACCTAAGTGACCTAACCCTAACTATTATTGCTAATATTTTTTGGTCACTGTTTAACAACATATACAAAACCTACTACGTTATTTTTACGAATAAGCACCTAAACGTAGATCAACTCACCCGACTAATGATATTCCACTACTTCACCCCCTGGTACTACCTTTACCTAGTAAAGTTACATATTCTATTTTGTCACGAGACTTGGGATACTGACAGTGGTGAAACCACCTATGAAGATAAATCAGGTTCGTATGTGTCGTGGTTCTACGATGCATTCCTAAAGGAGATTCAAGACGCCTGGTACTGGACATTATATGTCTTCGTTTACTTCTTCTTCCACCATTTCAACGGAGCGACAGTAAATTATTTCTTTTTCGAAAGGTGAAATATTGTTGAATTAGATGAAATTCGATTCTACGGAGTTGCCCCCCATTGGTACTTCCGACCACTTATGGGTATCTTAGTTATATCACCCACACACTACGAGGGCTTAATGTGGATGGGATTATTCTTCATTCTATTAGCCTTTTTACCAATTTTTTACAATTTCTATAACGTATACCATAAGTATGTCGCTACTATACCTATGCAAAACTCACTAATACAGACAATCTTTTTCATCGTATTCATGATGTCGCTATACTGTACAGCTAGTATGCTACCTTGCGGACGCTACTACTATGAGCCTGAAGGTGGTTACGTTGGAAACCCGTGAGTTAAATTCTCCTACCAATTTGTATACCTATACTTAGGTTGGTTCATCCATCACCTAGACTTATTTGACCACTACATATTTCAGTTTAGTCAAACATTTGTTAGACGCTCAAGTACTAAAACACTAAAAACCATCCTGGCTGCCAGGGCTATAAAATTGTTTAGGAAAAACTAGATAATAAACTTTAGATTTTGTTGGCCTACTGCACATCATACTTAAATAGGCATCACTGAAGCTTTACTAGAATCTCTTACGTTTACGTATTGAGAGACTTTTGAGACAACACTTTATTAAAAATAAGCTTTTTGCCTTTGTACTATGTACGAAGCGAGAATCTATGACAGGATGGTTTCTTATTCGACTTTTTGCAAAAAAAAACCGCAGACGCGTGAGTTAGACGGTTTGTCATATACACGGGTTTTTTATTCAGCGAGCGTGTAGTGTTCGACACTATCGTACGTTTGTATGTGGATAACGTTGTTTGGGCAGGGCATAAGTACTCGATGTTCGAGGTTACTAACGTCTCCGACGTTTTATCCACAACACTTTACCTGTACATGACCTTCTTCTTTCTACTGTTCGCAGGTTTTATTACAATGTAACCTTTTAAAATAACTTCAGACTTTGTTTCACGAATCTTCACTATTTTCAGCATTAATGGTAGTCTTACTAACACTATTTATTGTATTAACTGAGCGTAAACTACTAGCTTTTGCTCAGAGACGTATGGGTCCCACACTTATGGGACGTAACGGGGCCTTTCAAATCGCAGCGGACTTATTCAAAATGTTAACCAAGGAGATCTTCCTTATACCCCGCCCGTCAACTGTGATGGCGCCCATATTCCTATCCCTACTATTTACCTCCCAACTACTTTTCTCTCTCAACTTTGTCTGAGGACCTAGCATGTTCCTCGTAGATTCTGTCGACTCTATGATCCTTTACCACCTAATACTAATACTAATATCTAATATCTTCTTCTCTATCGTAGGCTTTCTAAGTCAGTCGAGGTATGCTATAATCGGTACCGTTCGTGGTTTAGTACACATGCTTTCTCTCGATATCTTTATTACCGTACTTTACTCACTACTTGTACTCAGCTCACAGTCTGCAAATTTCCACGACTTCGTCCTAACCCAAACATCCTATTGGTACTTGGTTATTTATGCACCCGCTGCTTCAGGTTTCGTAATAGTGCTATTCCTAGAGTCTAAAAGGGCACCCTTTGATCACGCGGAAACCGAGTCGGAGGTCGTAGCAGGTTACTCAACCGAGTACAACGGGCCTATGTTATTAATGTTCTTCCTAGCAGAGTACCTACACTTAGTTATCTCCGCCATACACTTCATACTTTTCTTCGCCGGAGGTTGATTAACCTTCGAGCTATTCTCATTACTACCTCCCATATTCTCAGCTTACCACGAAGGTACCTTCTACCTCACAAGTCTAACAACTTAGTATAACTTTAGGTTTTGTTCCATGAATCCTCAATATTCTCAGCACTTATGGTAGTTCTACTAACACTATTTCTAGTACTCACTGAACGTAAATTACTAGCCTTTGCCCAGAGGCGTATGGGTCCCACACTTATGGGACGTAATGGAGCCTTTCAAATTGCGGCAGACTTATTTAAGATGTTAACTAAGGAGATCTTCCTTATACCCCGCCCGTCAACTGTGATGGCGCCCATATTCCTATCCCTACTATTTACCTCCCAACTACTTTTCTCTCTCAACTTTGTTTGAGGACCTAGCATGTTTCTAGTAGATTCTGTCGACTCTATGATCCTTTACCACCTAATACTAATATTAATATCTAACATCTTCTTCTCTATTGTAGGTTTTCTAAGTCAATCGAGGTACGCTATAATCGGTACCGTTCGTGGTTTAGTGCACATGCTTTCTCTCGATATCTTTATTACTGTACTTTACTCACTACTTGTACTCAGCTCACAGTCTGCGAATTTCCACGACTTCGTCCTAACCCAAACATCCTACTGGTACTTGGTTATTTACGCACCCGCTGCTTCAGGTTTCGTAATAGTGCTATTCCTAGAGTCTAAAAGGGCGCCCTTTGATCACGCGGAAACCGAGTCGGAGGTCGTAGCAGGTTACTCAACCGAGTACAACGGGCCTATGTTATTAATGTTCTTCCTCGCAGAGTACCTACACTTAGTTATCTCCGCCATACACTTCATACTTTTCTTCGCCGGGGGTTGATTAACCTTCGAGCTATTCTCGCTACTACCTCCCATATTCTCAACCTTCCACGACAGTGCTTTTTATCTAACAACACTGCTAGGTGTTATGTAGGTACGTACACCTGCGTGCATACCACAAGTGTATTTTTCGACTTACCGACCACGTGTAACACCTCTACATACAGTTATATGTTAGGCCTCATTACTCTACCCTCAGATCATCTTGTTGATGGGCCAGTAAGATACCTATACTAGTATCGTAACTTATGCTCTTAGTAAACGGACTACTGTATTCGCGTCTGTTATGCCTATGGTCATTATACTACCTACTACTTTACCCCACCATTACAAACACGGGCTATACCAATATGCCGGACTTTTTCTTTCGAACCCTACCTGAAGACAGTTACCTGAGTCTGTACCACCTCTTCTGGACCAGTTTTTGGTATTTACCCGTATTTTTCGTAACGATGTACCTCATCGTTACCTTATACAAATCAACCCATAATCGAATCGACTCCTCACTAGTTTTTTTAACAACCGTAGTGATACTGTTTATAGAGGGTGTAGACTACTTTTATGGAAATTCGCAACTACATGAGCACACTAACCAGGTACTTGGGTTTAACACACTATTGGCAAATAGTATAAACAAGTACCACCCTGCCGTACTCTATACCACCTTAGTGGCAGGTATAGCTACCGCTGGCTACGCACGGGGGTACCTCGGGCCTTCAACTGAAGCTTATCAACACGGTTACCTAATACGCAAGTTTCACGAGCCGATGTATAGTAACACACTACTTTCCTCTTTTACCCTGTTTTTGGGAGCGTGATGAGCTGTACAAGAGGGTTCGTGAGGTGGTTGGTGAAATTGGGATCCTTCGGAGGTTTTTGGTATGGTCTCCATGTGCCTCTTTGTGTGGTGGCTTCACAGACAGTGCAGGCCTGGTCTATTAGAGAGGCCTCTAGTGTACCTAGTTGTGTACGCAACTTTTATAGGTTTACTTTACATTTTTATACAACTTAACTTCGACCTGGTCTCCCACAACTTCGGCACGAGGTTTAATTTATTTGTCGACCCTGCATACCTCTACTTAGTAGTACTCACTCTGCTCGCAGTTCAAATACTAAGTATAGTGTCGCTGTCACTTAATCTTCATTACGGCTTCATACTCACTCACACAAGAATTCGCATACGCACACAGTCTCCCGCGTTGATACATAAGTTTGTTCGACTACTATTAGTAAGTGCCTTGTTATATGCTAGTTTTATGGTATTACTCAACGACTTCGCCTGGAAATTCTTTACTGTAAACTTCGGTAATACGCCCCACGCACACTTCTGAATAGTACATTGTATATTTTTCACATTAACGTCCCGATTTGTCTCATTAACAACAACTTTGGTACCGTTATTAGTTTACTGCTCGTACACCTTATCCACCCCCGCAACACTGCTGGTATTACTACCTCTGTACCACGTAACTACACT
>Ga0206677_10000859_pt1 | contig 28927 bp, 26 predicted proteins | sample M130m12015metaG_FD_155475 | JGI IMG/M metagenome (GOLD analysis project Ga0206677, IMG submission 155475) | Ammonia-oxidizing marine archaeal communities from Monterey Bay, California, United States - M1 30m 12015 | ecosystem: Environmental > Aquatic > Marine > Intertidal zone | place: USA...
CAGCGGTGCAGACACAGTGTTAAGCGCGCCGGTTTCCGAGCAAGGCATGGCAGTGATGAAAGCAAGAATCGGGCAATCGCTCGCCGTGGGTAACGAAGGCGCCGGCACAGTTGTCGCCACCGGCACTAGTGAACTCGCAAAGAGTCTCGACGGTAAAGTAGTCGCAGCGATGGGCGGCGGCATGTATGGCCAGTATCGTTGTGTGGATGCCTCTGTTTGCTTACCACTTCTCGATGATCATACCGCAAAAGACGGCGCGTCGAGTTTCGTTAACCCCCTGACTGCATTGTGCATGATCGAGACGATGAACCTCGAGGGTCATACTGCGCTTGTGCACACGGCAGCGGCGTCGAATCTCGGCCAGATGCTTAACCGCATTTGTCTCGACGGCGGCGTCGATCTCGTCAACATTGTGCGTAAAGACGAGCAAGAGACCTTGCTTCGTGAGATGGGCGCAAAATACGTTGTTAACAGCAGCAAAGACTCCTTTATGGCCGACCTTACCGACGCCATTCACGCAACAGGAGCGACACTCGCCTTTGACGCAACTGGCGGCGGCACATTAGCCTCAACAATCCTCTCGGCCATGGAGGCTGCTGCGGCGCGCACACCAGGCGCATACAGCATCTATGGCTCGGTTAAGCACAAGCAGGTGTATTTGTATGGTGGGCTCGATACTTCACCTACAACACTCAACCGTGGCTATGGCATGGCTTGGGGAGTTGGCGGCTGGTTGTTACCTAATTTCCTAGCGCGTGTCGGCCAAGAAGTGGCGACTCGTTTACGCACACGCGTTGCGACTGAGATGAAAACAACATTCGCCAGCCACTACACTAACGAGATCTCCCTCGCAGAGGCGTTAGACGCTGACATCGTTGCGCAGTACAACTCAAAATCTACAGGCAAAAAGTTTTTAGTCTGTCCACAGAAGTAATCGAGAAAACGTGCTGCCTTCAAGAATTATCGAAGGCAGCGCGGCTTTCGCACTAGTACGCGGCAATGGTGGTGCGATGCAGCAGCCTGTCCTCTCCCTCATGGCCCCCCGTTGCTCTATGCAACAACGCGCGGTTGTCCCACATAACTAGCATCTGCGGCTGCCATTTGTGAGTATAGACGAACTCTTCCTTGCCCTGCCAGTCGCTTAGCTCTTTGAGAAGCGTGAAAGCCTCCTCTTCTGTTTTGTCGACCAGACCAACTATATAACCGAGGCAACTGTAAAAACCTTCGACGCCTGTTTCGGGATGTTTGTGCACAAGCGGATGTGTTTGCAGTTTGCGTGCATCCTCAGAGGGCCGGATATTCATGCTGCGATCACTCGTCTGATCTTCTTTCCCATACATGCCCTCTGGAGAATACGCCGACTTAGCAGAATGGATGGCAACAAGATCTCGGTATTTCTCCTGCTGATATGCCGGCATGTCATGCCATGCCTTTTGCTGATTCGCAAATAGTGTATCGCCCCCTTTCGAAGGTATTTTTATTCCGTAAAGACATGTTCCAGCCGGCGGTGCTTTTTGAAAGCTCCAGTCGGTGTGCCAGTTTTCTGCGAATAGCGGCGCCTTCTCGTCCGCCCTCCGTTCCACAGCAATAATATTTTTCCGACCCTCAATTGGTGCGATAAAGGGATCGTCTCCAAATGCGCCGAACGAAAGAGTGAAACGCTCGAGGTCATCGTCTGTCATAGACTGATGAGGAAAGCTCAGCACTTTATGCTCGAGCCATGCCGCGCGGATTTCGGCTACCTGCTCGTCTGCAAGCGGTTGAGATAGATCCACTCCTGTTATCGATGCGCCACATACTTGGCCAGACGGGGTTATAGTGATTCCCATTTTTATTCTCCCTATTTAGTTTTCTGGGCAGTTTTTTGGGGCAATTTTTATTGCTTTAACCTGAGCTATAAATTGTATGCGCGCTGGAATGCCGGCCGCTTTTTTAACATCGCTAGATAACGCGCAGTATTGGTCTTGAAACTGCCTGCCAATCCGAGCGACTCAGCAAACACGAGCGAGAAACCGATGCTTATATCTGCAAGCGTAAACCGATCCGCGCAAAGGTATTCACGATCCTCGAGTGCAGTCTCAACAGAACGAAGCCGCGAGAAAAACCACTTAGTGTAGTCTTCGACTACCTGCGGATTCTTGCGCTCCTCGGGTTCGTGCTGGGTGTATCGCAGCACCAGCGTTAGCGGAAATGTGAGCGTCGCATCGCTTCGATGCAGCCAATTTAGGAACAAGCCATAGTCGGCATCCGATGGGCCAAGCGTCAAATTCGTAGGCCCGTGTTTTTCCGCAAGGTAAAGCGCCATAGCGGTCGACTCAGTGAGCGTCACATCGCCTTCGACAAGCGTTGGCACCGTACCTAGGTTATTGATCGCCAGATAACCTTGGTAGGTCAGTCTCGGCGGAAACTCCATAGTGATTAACTCGTAGTCCAGTCCCATTTCTTCGAGCGTCCAAAGTGGCCTTAGCGAGCGTGAGCGTTTGCAGTGATAGAGCTTAATTGTCATGTGTTTCCTCGCAGATTGAGGTGGCAGTATAGAAGGTAAAGCCAGTCTATAGCGAGGGAGCAAAAGAACCAATGCCAAGACGAACTCGTAAGATCAATAGAATAAATAAATAGTCGGCATTTCCCCCACTCTCTTAGCGAAAAACGCTAGACTGAATGCGGGAGCAAATTAAACAAAGGCACAAGCATGAACACAATTCAGAATAAAGTTGTATTTATTACCGGCGGCGGCCATGGCATTGGGCTTTCTCTAGGCAAAGTCTTTGCAGGACACGGCGCAAAGGTCGTTCTGGCAGATATCGATGAAAAGCGATTAAACACAGCAAAGGCATTGCTTGCGGAAAGCGGGTTCGATGTCGAGACAATAATCTGCGATGTAGCGAAGGCTGAGTCGGTTAAAAGTGCCGCCGACTTCACTGTCGAGCGATTCGGCAAGGTTCATATCGTTATTAATAACGCCGGCGTTAGCCTCGCCGGAAAGCCTGGCAGCATCCCGCTCGAAGACTGGCGCTGGATCGTGGACATCAACCTAATGGGCGTAGTCTACGGCGTCGAAGTTTTCGTGCCCCTGATTAAATCGCACGGCGAAGGTGGCTACATAATAAACACTGCGTCTATGGCGGGGCATATCGCTGGGCCATCAATGTCACCCTATCACGCTACCAAGTACGCAGTGGTGGGCTACAGCGAATCGATTAGACAAGACCTGCAGGCTGAGAACATCGGGGTGAGCGTCTTGTGTCCGGCATGGGTGCGAACCGATATTCACAACGCAGGCATAAACAAACCTTCACTCGCGCAGCAATCGGCTAGCGACAAGAAGGCGTTCGATCCGGGTGTATCTGGCTTCGCCGCAGTAATCGAGAGCGGTATCGCACCCGACGCGCTCGCGCAGTGGGTTTATGAATGCATGCTTGCAGAGCGCTTCTATATATTCTCTCATCCATCGATGACACAGCACATCGAAACACGCGCGGGAATTGTCGCCGCTGACTATTCGGCGATTGAAGAGGACGGGAGGTTTTCGGAGTATTAGCTTCACGCAAAAAACTTCACGCAAAAACCCTCAAGCAAAAAAAGAGCCTTGAGATCTACGAAGATATCAAAGCTCTGTTTTTTGCACACATTACAAAGTAATGGTGCGGACGGGGGGACTTGAACCCCCACAACCGAAGTTACTAACCCCTCAAGCTAGCGCGTCTACCAATTCCGCCACGTCCGCAATACTTTTTCTTACGCTACTTTCTTTTTACAGAGAGTAGATGGTTCCTGTAACCGGCGCGTATTATCGCCTAGGTTCGACTCGAACGCTAGAGATCATCGCCAGTTGGCAGAGTCGGAACATCTGCCTGACTGTCTTCCACTGCCGGCATTTCTTCGTCTAACTGAGGAAGGTCAGACTGCTGGCTGGTAGACAGAGTTTCTAGAAGCTCTGGATTAACAACTGGCATGCCAGAGGTTGTTCCAAAGCCAGTTTGGTTCTTTGCCACAAGCGACAATGAGAGGCTGGTGACGAAAAAAATTGTTGCACAGACCGTTGTCGCGCGGACTAGGAAGTTGCCCGAACCTGATGAGCCGAACACAGTTTGTGAGGCACCCGAGCCGAAAGAAGCGCCGGCATCGGCGCCCTTGCCTTGTTGAAGCAAGACGAGCCCAACGATGGCTACCGCCACAACGATGTGCACTATAACGATGATTGATTCCATTTCTACACTCTTACTAGTATTAGCTTCTGGCCTGAGCGCCTGTTACAACCACAAAGAGTTGCCTTAGACGCTTGCGCAGATCGCGTTAAATTCATCGGCCTTTAAGGAGGCTCCTCCTATTAACCCGCCATCAATGTCGGGCTGGGCAAACAACTCTCTTGCGTTGTTTGCCTTGACGCTACCTCCGTAAAGGATTGGCGTCTTCTCGGCGAGGTCGGCGTCTAGCTGCTGCAACCCCGCACGAAGTGCTGCGTGTACTTCTTGAGCTTGAGCGGGCGATGCTGTCTCGCCAGTGCCTATTGCCCAGATTGGCTCGTAAGCGACGATGCACTGCCCGACGCCTTCGATGCCTATCCGCTGCACTACCGCGTTGAGCTGCCGTAGCACGACTAATTCTGTTGCGCCCGCTTGTCGTTCCGCGAGTGTCTCGCCTACGCAAACAATCGGCGTTATTCCTGCACTGATCACTGCAGCGGCCTTGGCTGCGACCAACTCGTCGCTTTCGCCGAACAACTCTCGTCGTTCCGAATGGCCGACTAATGCGAAGCTGACTCCGAAGTCAGTTAGCATGTCGGCTGCGATTTCACCTGTGAAGGCACCCGATACCGCGTCACTGACGTTTTGCGCGCCAACCTTAACCCGCGAGAGTCTAGCGTCCGTGCTCAGCTGCCTCGCTACCACTGCGATGTGCAGACTAGTAGGGCAAACCGCGACCTCAACTTCCGGGTCTAGGCTGCTTAAATCTAAACCAGCTAGCAGAGCTGCGGTCGACTCGAGAGAGCCGTGCATTTTCCAATTGCCAATAACTACTCTACGACGCATGGTTCAGGCTCCTTCAACTCACTGCCGTTTACTCTGCCTCGCCGCCCTAAATCAGGCGCCAGCCCAATTGAAACGGGCGGCAAGTCTACCCAAGATGCGGGTCTCTTGCAACGTCTCTTACAGCTTGTGCGAGCTGTTCGGCGAGACGCGCGACGTCCGAGGCGTCCTCACCTTCGACCATCACACGCAGGACAGGCTCCGTGCCCGATGGACGCAGAAGCACCCTGCCGCGCGCGCCTAATTCGGCTTCGACTTGCTGCACGGCACTCGCGATCGCTGAGTTGCCGACAAGCTCGACGCCGCGACTGATGCGGACATTGATCATCTTCTGCGGTAATTTACTCATTTGTGTGCGCAGCTCGGCCAGAGACTTACCGCCGTTGACCACTGCGGCTAGCGCCTGCAGCGCAGATATAATGCCATCGCCTGTGCTCGACAAATCCAAGCAGATAACATGACCCGAAGATTCACCACCCAGACTCCAACCGCGCTTAATCATCTCATGCATGACATAGCGGTCGCCGACGGGCGTGCGCGTAAACGGCACGCCTAGCGCATCGAGCCCCAACTGCAATCCGAGATTACTCATTTGGGTACCCACAACACCGCCAAATTCGACATTTTGACGCAAACGGTCGCTGGCAATGATGTAGAGAATTTCGTCGCCGTCGAGCACATTGCCTAAATGATCGACCATGACGACACGGTCGCCGTCGCCGTCGAAGGCAACTCCTAGATCGGCTTTTTCGGCGATAACGCGATCGGCAAGCACCTGCGGCGAGGTCGAGCCAGCATTCTGATTGATGTTAAGGCCGTTAGGTGAAACCCCCTGCGAGATAACGGTTGCACCAAGCTCTGTGAAAACGCTCGGAGCGATGTGATAGGTCGAGCCATGCGCGCAATCGACGACTATCTTCATGCCATTGAGGCGCAGACTCTGACCTACCGTGCTCTTACAAAATTCGATATAACGCCCTGCCGCGTCGTTAACACGCGAGGCCTTGCCAATTAGCTCTGGCCGGACGGTAGTGAGTTCTTTCTCGAGCTCCGCTTCGATCGCATACTCAATGTCGTCGGGGAGCTTAGTGCCAGTGCCCGAAAAAAACTTAATGCCGTTGTCTTCAAAGGAGTTGTGGGAGGCACTGATCACAATACCAGCGCGCGCTCGAAGGGTGCGCGTAAGATAGGCTATAGCGGGCGTGGGCATCGGGCCTAGCAGACCGATATCGACGCCGGCAGCCGCTATGCCGGCTTCGAGAGCTGCCTCGAACATATAGCCCGAAATACGCGTATCTTTGCCAATGAGTATTTTCCCACGCGCGCCATTCGCATCGGCAAATACGCGTCCCGCAGCCCAGCCTAGCTTGAGCATGAAATCGGGAGTGATTGGCGCCTGACCTACCGCACCGCGGATGCCGTCGGTACCAAAGTATCGTTTTGTTGTAGGGGCGCTCTTATTGCTTGCAGCAGACATGAATCGGGGGCCGCTCCTTATTTTTTTATCAACTATTCTTATTCGATATTTTTTATTAGAGCACTTAGTCGAACGCTAAGTTCCCGCAGAACGCGGAGTATACTTTAATCGCATCGACCGTGGCAGCAACATCGTGGCTACGAATAATGCTGGCGCCTCCCTGAAGCGCAAGCGTTGCGGCGGCCACAGATCCTGCGAGCCGCTGATCGACTGAGCGACCGGTGGCAGCACCAATCATCGATTTGCGCGAAACACCCACAAGCAGAGGCGCGCCTAGTGCGCTAAACCGCGTTAATCCACTCAATAATTCGTAGTTATGTCCCTGACTTTTACCAAACCCAAAGCCTGGATCGAGAAGTAAGCTGTCTGCATTTAATCCTTTAGCCAGACAGTAATCGCGTCGCTCGCCAAGAAACTCGGCAACTTCTTCGACAACATCATCGTAGCTTTTTTCAGCAAGCGGGCTATTCGAATCGAATTTCACTTGCATCGAGCGGGGCTGGCCGCGCATGTGCATTAGACATACCGCCACGCGATTATCGACGATAGCAGTCAGGGCTCCTTCGTCGGCGAGCGCGCGCACATCGTTAACAAGTTCGGCACCGGCACCAATCGCAGCAGTCATCACCTCAGACGAACTGGTGTCGACTGACAGACAGAGATCGAAGCGCGCTCTCAGAGCAGCGATAACGGGAACGACGCGGTCTATCTCTTCTTGCACGGGCACCGGAGTCGCGCCGGGTCGAGTAGATTCGCCACCAATATCGAGAAACAAAGCGCCTTCGGCGGCCATTTTTTCGGCGCGTTCTAATACTTTGTCCAAATCAACTTCGAATGACGAGTGACCTGAGCCAGCCTTTGATTCACGCCCGAGGGTTGATCCGTCTGAAAAAGAGTCGGGGGTGACATTGAGCACGCCCATACAGGATGGCGTACTCAAGTCTATTTGCCGCGACCCAGCTAAGAGGATTTTTGTCATTTTTCTAGCTCAATAAAGACTATGTGTTTTTCGTGCGGGAAACCCCTAACGAAAAAGAGAACCGCGAGGGTTCTCTTTTTCAACGTTCTTTAGAGCGGCGACCTAGTGCTCGCCGGCAGGACCGCCTATTGGACCTGAGGTTTCGTCGCGCCTAGCTTTAGGCTCTTCTGCCTCGCTTTTAGCCGCAGTGCCACCGCCATCGGAATCGCTCCAATCGGCTGGCGGGCGCGGTTTATTGCCATTCATGATGTCGTCGATCTGATCGGCATCGATCGTCTCATACTCCATCAGCGCCTCCATCATCATCTCGAGTTTGTCGCGATTGGTCTCGAGAATATCTTTTGCCTTGCTGTAGCAGGTGTCGATGATTTTACGCACTTCAACGTCGATAGACTTTGCAGTGTCGCTCGAGAAGCTCTTCGATTGCGACGCTGCAGAGCGGCCCAAAAAGACTTCGCCCTCGTCTTCAGAATACAGCAAAGGTCCTAGCTCGGCAGACAGTCCCCATTTGGTGACCATATTACGCGCCATCTCTGTTGCGCGCTGGATATCGTTCGACGCACCTGTAGTTACACCGTTGGCGCCAAGCGTCATTTCTTCGGCAATGCGGCCGCCGTAGAGGCTGCAGATCTGACTGAGGATACCAAGCTTACTGAGGCTATAGCGGTCTTCTTCGGGCAAAAACATCGTTACGCCCAGCGCTCGACCGCGCGGAATAATGCTCACTTTGTAAACAGGATCGTGCTCTTCGACCATGCGACCGACAATGGCATGCCCAGCTTCGTGGTAGGCAGTATTTCGACGCTCTTTGTCCGACATAACCATCGACTTACGCTCGGCGCCCATCATGATCTTGTCTTTCGCTTTCTCGAATTCTTCCATCGTAACCAGACGCTTGCCTGAGCGGGCCGAGAACAGCGCCGCTTCGTTTACGAGGTTAGCTAGATCGGCTCCAGAGAAGCCTGGCGTGCCGCGCGCAATGAGGCTTGCCTTGACGTTGTCGTCGATTGGCACTTTGCGCATGTGCACCTTGAGGATCTGCTCGCGGCCACGAATGTCAGGCAGGCCAACCACAACCTGGCGGTCGAAGCGACCCGGTCGCAGAAGCGCAGGGTCCAGAACATCGGGTCTGTTAGTCGCTGCAACAACGATTACGCCGTCGTTCACCTCGAATCCATCCATCTCGACGAGGAGTTGGTTTAGCGTCTGCTCGCGCTCGTCGTGTCCGCCGCCGAGGCCAGCGCCACGGTGACGTCCAACCGCATCGATTTCGTCGATGAAAATAATACAGGGGGCTTGCTTCTTCGCTTGATCGAACATATCTCGAACGCGCGAGGCTCCCACGCCCACAAACATTTCGACAAAGTCAGAACCTGAGATAGAGAAGAAAGGGACTTTGGCCTCGCCCGCTATCGCTTTGGCGAGGAGGGTCTTACCAGTACCCGGCTGGCCAACCATCAGTATGCCGCGGGGAATCTTACCGCCCAAGCGCTGAAATTTGTCCGGTTCGCGCAAGAAGTCAACGAGCTCTTTCACGTCTTCTTTTGCTTCGTCGACACCTGCGACGTCGGCGAAAGTTACCTTGATCTGGTCTTCGCCGAGGAGCTTGGCTTTACTCTTGCCAAACGACATCGGGCCACCTTTGCCGCCTCCGCCGCCGCCTTGCATCTGCCGCATGAAGAAGAAGAACAGGCCGACTATGACCAATACCGGGAGTAAAGATAAGAACAGCTGCGACAAGAAGCCCGGCTTCTCATCTTGCGTGCCACTAATGGCGACATTCGATTCGAGCAGTTCGTCCATCAATCCGCGATCGCCGATTGCTGGCATGATCGAACGGAAGCGCGAGCCGTCGCTGCGGTAACCTGTAATTTGCAAGTTTTGGATATCTACCGCTTGCACACGACCATCACGCAGCTCTTTAACGAACTGGGAATAAATAATGCTGTCGGCTTGAGGATCCCGATTGATGTTGTTGAACACCGTGAGCAAAACGCCCGCAATGATCATCCAAAGGACCAAATTCTTTGCCATGTCGTTCAAGGGTAGTTCCCCCACTGAAGTGAATCTATTTGTCGAAGAGAGCGTCTAGGCAACGAGAAAACGCATGGCGCTCACTCGAAGTCGCCCTTAGCGACTCGTGTATATGGTAAAAAGTAACACATTTTCGCCTGTGTCACTCGAAAGTGACGCACGCTAGTGACCAATTATTGATGTAAACACTGCCAAACCAGTGCGCAAACCGATGCTATGCGCCCTTGAAACCTGCCGCCAGAAGATAGACTTCGCTGGAACGGGCTCGCGATGCTTTTGGCTTGCGCACTTTTATAGAGGCAAAGTCAGCTTTTAACTGCGCCTCGAACTCTCTGAGGCCTTCGCCGTGAAATACCTTCACCAGAAAGTACGCCCCCGGACGGAGCACGGATCTCGCTAAGTCGAGCGCGAGTTCGGCAAGATACATCATCCGTGGCTGATCGATATCACGCATACCACTCATATTGGGTGCCATGTCCGACATTACAAGGTCAGCCCCGCCTTCGGGGAGCATACCGAGGAGCTGGTCTAGCACTGCTTGCTCGGTAAAGTCGCCCTGGAGAAATTCGACCCCTGCTAAGAAATCGATTGGCAGAATATCGCTAGCGATGACCCTCCCCTTGTCTCCAACGAGATCGGCGGCAACTTGCGACCACCCTCCTGGCGCCGCACCAAGATCGACAACCGTCATTCCACGTTCGATAAGCTTGTCTTTTTCTTGTATTTCCAACAGCTTGTAGCTCGCTCGCGAGCGCAAGCCGTCTTCCTGGCTCTTACGCACGTATTCGTCGTCAAAGTGCTCTTTAAGCCATTGCTTACTGGTCTTAGACTGTGCCATCGTTGATTCTCGTTATTCTCAATTGCGTTCGGCCGCGAGCTTCCCTACAATCCGCTGCCCTGCGACTCAGCTAGCATTAAGGTCTATTATGACGCTCAACAACGCCGATAAGAAACGCTTCCGCGCGATTGGCCATCAACTCAAGCCCGTAATCACAATTGCGGAAAAGGGATTGTCGGAAAATATTCAGCTCGAACTCGAGCGCGCACTGAACGATCACGAGCTCATCAAGCTCAAATTAGTGACCGGCGACAAGGCCGCAAAAGCGGCGCTTATTGAAGAGATTTGCGCGCTGAGCAAAGGCGCTGTTGTGCAGACTATTGGCCACGTATTGCTACTTTACCGCGCGGCTAAGAAACAAGACCCTAAACTGTCTAACGTAATCCGATTTCAGCCGTAGTCAGCCTTCGCGAAAACTGCCTTGTTCAAGCGAGGATCAGAGGTGTTTGACGCTCTCGATTTCGTATTCGACATCGCCCGCAGGCGCCTTAACCACGATTTCATCACCCTCTGCCTTGCCCATCATCGCACGTGCAATTGGCGAACTCACCGAGATTTTGCCCTTGCTGACGTTGGCCTCGTCGTCGCCTACGATCTGGTAGGTGACCGTCGCCTCTGTGTCGAGGTTGATCATCTGCACTGTCGTGCCAAAGATTACTTTGCCGGTTGGCTCGATCTTCGTCACGTCGATAACCTGCGAGCCTGCAAGCTTACTTTCGATCTCTGCTATACGTCCCTCGCAGAAACTCTGTTGCTCGCGCGCCGCGTGGTATTCGGCGTTCTCTTTGAGATCGCCGTGCTCTCGCGCTTCGGCGATCGCCTCAATAATTTTTGGGCGCGTCACACTTTTGAGCTCAGTTAGCTCTGCTCGCAAACTCTCTGCGCCATGAATTGTCATCGGAACGCTTTGCATTCTTGTCGCCTTTTAGTTGCTCTCGAGCTGAGCGTGAAGATCTTGTAACGTGTAGACCGACATATTATTGCCGTAAGCCAGTGCTTCGCAAGCCGCTAGCGCACCCGCAATCGTCGTTGTGCAATACACGCGATGACGCAGCGCAGTTCGGCGAATCATCGACGAGTCAGCGATAGCCTTTCTGCCTTCGGTTGTATTGAAGACAAGCTGAATCTCTTCGTTTTTCAACATGTCGACAATATGTGGCCGGCCCTCGGCTACTTTGTTCACGCGCGTAACAGGCAGCCCCGCAGCGGCGATTACCTGCGCCGTGCCTTGGGTAGCCACAATGCTGTAACCTAAGGCTATCACTCGGCGCGCCACTTCGGCCACCCCAGGCTTGTCGGCTTCGCGAACGCTAATAAACACATTGCCCGACGTAGCAAACTTCTCGCCCGCTCCCATCTGCGCCTTCGCATAGGCCTCGGCGAAGGTTTTGCCTACGCCCATTACTTCGCCAGTAGATTTCATTTCTGGGCCTAGAATTGGGTCTACGCCTGGGAATTTAATAAACGGGAAGATAGCCTCTTTGACCGCGAATGTTTCGGGTATTATTTCGGTCTCGAATCCTTGCTCGGCAAGCGATGTTCCCGCCATGCAGCGCGCTGCGATCTTGGCAAGCGATCGACCAATACATTTAGAAACGAACGGTACAGTTCGCGACGCGCGTGGGTTAACCTCGATCACATAAAGCTCGCCATCTTGATACGCGAGCTGTGTGTTCATCAAACCCACGACGCCTAGCTCTAACGCTATTGCCGTGACCTGAGCCCGAATACGGTCTTGCACCTCGGCGGGTAAATTATACGGCGGCAACGAGCAGGCAGAGTCACCAGAGTGGATGCCGGCTTGCTCAATGTGTTGCATGATCGCGCCCACGACCGCCTGCTTGCCATCGCTCACTAGATCGATATCGATCTCGATTGCGGCGTTGAGGAAATAATCAAGGAGCACCGGGCTCTCGTTTGAGACCTTAACGGCATCGTGCATGTAGCGCTTAAGCTCTTCATGGTTGTATACGATTTCCATCGCGCGCCCACCGAGAACATAAGACGGTCTGACGACAAGCGGGTAACCAATTTCATCGGCGGCGGCATAGCTTTCTTCGACGCTACGTACGGTGCGATTCGGAGGCTGCTTAAGGCCGAGCTTCTCGATCAGCTTTTGGAACCGCTCGCGGTCCTCAGCTCGGTCGATCGCGTCAGGCGACGTACCGATAATAGGGATGCCTGCAGCCTCGAGACTCTTAACTAAGTTGAGCGGCGTCTGTCCACCGAATTGAACAATCACCCCCTTGGGCTTTTCGAGCAGAGCAACCTCGATCACGTCTTCGAAGGTTAGAGGCTCAAAATAAAGGCGGTCCGAAATATTGTAATCGGTAGAGACTGTCTCAGGGTTGCAGTTAACCATAATGGTTTCGTAACCATCCTCGCGCATCGCGAGTGCGGCGTGCACACAGCAGTAATCAAACTCAATACCTTGGCCGATCCTGTTGGGCCCGCCACCAAGCACCATGATTTTTTCACGTGTGCTCGGCAGAGATTCACATTCTTCTTCGTAAGTTGAATACATATATGCCGTTGCCGACACAAACTCGGCGGCGCAGGTATCAACCCGCTTATACACGGGGCGCACATTTAAACTATGGCGATGCTTCTGGAAATCCAGTTCGTGGCATTCGAGCACCTGAGCAAGTCGTTTGTCGGCGAAGCCTTTGCGCTTGAGTTGGCGCATCTCTGCCGCGTCGATCGAGGCGAGGTCTCTACCTACTAACCCTTGCTCGATTTTGATCAGTTCTTCGATCTGAACGAGATACCAGGGATCTATACCGGTTAGCGAGTAGACGGTTTCCATAGACCAACCCTGACGGAAAGCGTCGCCAATATACCAAATTCGCTGCGCACCAACTTCGGTAAGCTCGCGGGTCAACACCTCCCGCGCGTCGCTCAATTTAGTATCGAGAATAGGCTCAAATCCACACACTCCCACCTCGAGCCCTCGCAACGCTTTTTGCAAAGATTCTTGGAAAGTGCGACCAATTGCCATCACCTCGCCGACTGACTTCATTTGCGTAGTAAGCCTGTCGTTGGCCTCAGAGAACTTTTCGAATGTGAAGCGTGGAATCTTTGTAACGACGTAGTCGATCGATGGCTCGAACGATGCAGGCGTCGCGCCACCAGTGATTTCGTTACTCAGTTCGTCGAGTGTGAAGCCAATAGCAAGCTTCGCGGCAACTCGTGCAATGGGGAAACCTGTTGCTTTAGAGGCAAGCGCCGAACTGCGCGAAACGCGCGGATTCATTTCGATAACAACGAGGCGGCCATCTTTAGGATTAATACCGAACTGTACGTTCGATCCACCCGTTTCGACACCGATTTCACGGAGTATCTCGATCGACGCGTTGCGAAGAATTTGGTATTCCTTGTCGGTGAGAGTCTGCGACGGCGCAACAGTAATCGAGTCGCCTGTATGAACACCCATCGCATCGAAGTTCTCGATCGAGCAGACGATGATGCAGTTGTCGTTAGTGTCTCGAACGACTTCGAGCTCGTATTCTTTCCAGCCAATTAAAGACTCGTCGATTAACAATTCACTTGTTGGCGACAGTTCTATGCCGCGCTGGCAAATCTCTTCAAACTCTTCTTTGTTATAGGCGATTCCGCCGCCGCTGCCGCCCATGGTGAACGAAGGGCGGATAATACAAGGAAACCCTATCTCTTCGAGGGCTTCGAAGGCTTCGGCCATATTGTGTGCGATCTGGTGGCGAGGTGTTTCTAGTCCGATTTTTTTCATCGCGCGGTCGAACAATTCGCGGTCTTCGGCCTTATCGATCGATTCGCATTTCGCGCCAATTAGCTCGACGCCGTATTTATCGAGCACACCATGGCGATTGAGGTCGAGCGCGCAGTTAAGTGCGGTCTGACCACCCATCGTCGGCAGGATCGCATCGGGGCGTTCCTTCTCGATAATTTTCTCAACTATCTCCCAGTTGACCGGCTCGATGTACGTGGCATCCGCCATCGAGGGGTCTGTCATAATAGTTGCGGGGTTTGAGTTAACGAGGATTACGCGGAGCCCCTCTTCCTTCAGCGCCTGACACGCTTGGGTTCCCGAGTAGTCAAACTCACAGGCTTGGCCGATGACGATGGGGCCGGCGCCGAGTATTAGAATGCTTTGAATGTCTTTGCGTCTTGGCATGTGCGCTACTGCTCTCTTGTGTTCTGATTAATTGGGATGAGTCGCCTCTTATGGAGGCGTCCGACAATCACGCGCTAACTGCGCCGCTCTAGTAGCTCGATGAAATGATCGAACAAAGGCGCTACATCATGCGGGCCCGGACTTGCTTCAGGGTGGCCCTGGAATCCGAATGCCGGCGCATCGGTGCGCTCGATACCTTGAAGCGATCCATCGAACAACGATTTGTGCGTTGCCTCGAGGTTGGCAGGAAGCGTGTCCGCGTCGACCGCGAAGCCATGGTTCTGGCTTGTGATCAGTACGCTGTTGTCACGCAGATTCTGCACTGGGTGGTTTGCCCCGTGGTGACCAAGCCGCATCTTTATCGTCTTCGCGCCACAGGCGAGGGCGAGTAGCTGGCATCCTAAGCAAATGCCGAAAAGAGGAAACTTCTCGTCTAGGAACACTTTGATTGCCTCGATGGCATAGTCGCAAGGCTCGGGATCACCTGGCCCGTTAGACAGAAAGATGCCATCGGGGTTCATCGCGAGCACATCGGCGGCAGGTGTCTGCGCCGGAACTACCATGACCTCGCAGCCGCGTTCGACGAGCATGCGCAAGATGTTGCGCTTGGCACCGAAGTCGTAGGCGACGACGCGAAAGCGGCTTGGCACGTCTTTCCTGTGTCCGTCGACCAGGTCCCAGACGCCTTCTGTCCAAGGATACTGCGCTTTAGTCGACACGACCTTGGCAAGGTCCATGCCTTTGAGTCCCGGGAATTCTTTCGCCTTGGCTATCGCGCCTTCCTCTCCAAGGGTTTCTAGCTTTGTGCCTGAAACGATACACCCATTAAGAGGCCCTTTATCGCGGAGTACGCGAGTGAGACGACGGGTATCTATCTCAGCTATTGCTACAACTTTGCGCTCGACCAAGAAGTCTTGCAAAGTTTGCTCGCTGCGCCAGTTACTCGCAATGAGAGGCAGATCGCGGATCACAAGGCCGGTGGCCCAAACGCCGTCGGACTCATTGTCTTCGTCGTTAGTGCCCGTGCTGCCAATGTGAGGATAGGTAAGGGTTACGATTTGTTGTGCGTAGGAGGGGTCGGTCAGAATCTCTTGGTATCCAGTCATCGAGGTATTAAATACCACCTCTCCACTGGCGCTCCCTTCGGCGCCGAGTGCGACGCCACGAAAGATACTGCCATCCTCTAGTGCTAATACAGCTAGTGCGGCCACTCTCACTCCTTATGCTTTTCTAAGTTATCGGGTCTTCGCCTTGCCAATCTCAATTCCCTTTTCTACTGTGCGCTTCGTGTCTTAGGCGTCGCCCGCTCTCTCGCGCTGAGCCTCTTAACTTACACGCTACGAGCGCGTTACGAGGGCCACCAGTGGGCGTAAACGACTGAAAAACAGGCACAAAAAAAGCGGATGAAGAATATCTTCACTCCGCTTTTGTAGGAATTCGCAAAGGTCTCAGCATTCGTCATACTGAGCGAGTATTATAGAGACACCACCCCCAAGTTGTCTACGCAGTTCTCCCAAAATGCCAAATATAAGCGATAAGGAATCGTGATCTATTCGACTAATCCGAGAACATGCTGCATCGAATACAGCCCCGCGGGTTTCGACGAGACCCACTCGGCGGCGCGCACGGCGCCACTGGCAAAAGTCATGCGGCTGCTCGCTTTGTGCGTTATTTCGACACGCTCACCCAGGCTTGCGAATGTGACTGTATGATCGCCGACGATATCTCCCGCGCGAACTGTGGCGAAACCAATCGTCTTTCGATCTCGCTCAGGCTCCTTCCCTTCGCGTCCGTAGACAGCAACCTCATCCAAATTACGTCCCAGAGTCTCGGCAATCACTTCACCCATTTTGAGCGCCGTGCCCGATGGCGCGTCCTTCTTAAAGCGGTGATGTGCCTCTGATATTTCGATATCAACATCATCCCCCAACACCTCGGCAGCTTTGCGCAGCAGTTGCAAGCAGAGATTGACCCCGACGCTGAAGTTCGGAGCCATAACGATGGGTATTATTTGGGCGGCGGCATCAATGGCGGCAAGGTTTTCGGGTGTAAAGCCAGTGGTGCCAATAACCATCGCCTTGCCATAGCGGCAGCACAGCGCGAGGTGGCCGAGCGTGGCCTCGGGACTGGTGAAGTCAATTAGCACACTAAACGCATCGACTTGACTCTCGAATGATGGCTTTGCGACTACGCCCAACGGCCGACCAAGCGCCAGAAGGCCGATGTCAGAGCCGACGGTTGGGTCGTCTCCAAGGACACTCGCAGCGCCAACCTTTATCGAGGCGCCGCTTGTTTCGACCGCCTCGACCAATGTTCGGCCCATGCGTCCGGCCGCCCCCGCTATTGCTACTTCTATCATAACTAGTCCTGACTATTGCCCGCGCTCTAAAGCCTCAGAGTATACAGACTGAGACGCTAAACCAGAATCGAACAGAATCTACCCATCTTAGCCCTAAAAAATTCCTCCCATGCTTGTGGGAATGCAATTTATGATACAAACTGAAACATAATAAGTAGGCATTAAAACTTATGAAGCCTGCGTAAAGAGTGGTCCGGGAAATGGCAGAAGCAAAAACGCACAAAATCGATAGCAAAGCGGATCTCTCTCGTCGGGCGAGATACGAAAAACTGGTTGCCTCTCTTTATCAAGATGTCTATCGGTATGGATTCTGGCTCTGTAAAAGCCAGCCCCTAGCCGAAGACCTTGTCCAAGAAACATTCTTGCGCGCTTGGCGTTCTCTCGATAGCCTAAAGAATGACAATGCGGCCAAAGCCTGGCTTTTCACCATTCTGCGTCGTGAGAATGCGCGCCTTTACGAAAGATACCGGCCCGTGCTGGTCGATGTCGACGAACAAGTCATCGTAGAGAAAGACAGCATCGAGCCCGACAATAAAATGGAGCGACGCTGGCTACTCGACGCGATGAACAGACTCGAAAAAGACTACCGAGAACCACTTCTATTGCAAATCATTGGCGGTTTTAGCGGTAAAGAAATCGCGCTAATTTTGGACATCAACTCCAATACCGTTATGACGAGACTTTTTCGGGCGCGCAGCAAAGTCATCAATCAGTTGGCGTCGAAGCCGGGCAAGATCTCTTCGCAATTATTTGAAATTAAATAATGGCTGCCAAATAACTCACGCAAGCGATGGGTTATTTCGCCAAAAAATCAGCTAACGAAACAAAATGATACGGCAAGGCAATACCCTCTTCTTTGACCATTCGGTGAACTTAAAACCACTGTAATTTAAGCAACTTAAGCGCAGAGCGCGCTTAGGTTGCCCTCGTTAAACGCTGCCAAAAGTGCGAAGTGTATGTCGGAACAAAAATTAGTTTGAAAGAAAATCTCCTGTTTACCACTCAACTGTTACGAGCCTCTAGAATTCACCGCCCCATTTTTGAGTAATTCCCAATGGATCAGACTGCGTTTCGTAAAGCAATTTTGAGCGACCCCTTCGCCGAGGATGCACAGGTTTTGGCCGCTGCGAATTCGAATAAGGACTTGCGAGAAATGCTCGACACTGTGCGCAGCGTCGAATCGGGAATTGAAGACCTATTGACGTCGGCACCAATCCCGCCTTTGCTCTATGAGAGATTGCTTACCTTGCCCGAGGGTGACGAGGACGACAGCGGTGAACCCCGGGCACTCACCTCAATCAACGTATCGACATTACTTGCAAGGGCTGGAGACGCAGCATGGCGGTTTAGACTTGCGATTATATTTACGCTAATTATCGCTATTGCTGCGGGCCTATCGGTGTTTATGCCTGGCCCCACGCTCTGAGGTGGACGCCTTTTTATAGCCGCAGGCGCATTGGCCTGCGGCTCGGATAGACAATCCCGCTCTCGTTAGAACTGATTTGCGGCCATTGCCATAAGCGACTCTGAGCCTGCCTCAATCTCTGCGAGCAGCGAGTGGACACGTGGCACCTGCCGCGCCAGAAAGAACTCACCTACTTTCACGAGACCGTCGAGATATTCTGCATTGTCGCCGCCCTTATCAGCCAGCGCGGCAGCCAGAATTCGCTGCCACATGAAGCAGTAAAGCGTAAGGCCCATCAGTTCCATGTACGCGTAAGAGGCCGCGCCAATCTCCTCTGGATTGCTCGCAGCACTGTCGATCACAAAAAGAGTCGCATCACTTAACACCTTGCGACACGTCGCGAGCGACACCAAATAAGACTGCATGGCAGGCACGCCTGCTTGCGACGCAACAAACGCATCCATCTCTTCGGACAGCAGGGCGAGTAGTTCACCATTAGCTCTCACTGTTTTACGCCCCATTAGATCGAGCGCCTGCACGCCATTGGCCCCTTCGTAAATCTGCGCGATGCGCGCATCTCTCACGTTCTGCTCGAGTCCCCACTCGGCAACATAACCGTGTCCGCCCAACACTTGTTGTGCCATCACACAGGCATCAAAGCCGCGATCCGTGCAGTAGGCTTTCTGCACAGGAATCAGCAAGGAAACGAGTTTGTCGGCGCGAGTTCGCGCAGCGGCATCAGGATGGAACCGCGAAATATCAAGTTGCATCGCGGCAAAAATTGAAAGCGATCGACCTGCAAGAATGTTCGCACGAATTGTTAACAACAGGCGGCGAACATCAGGGTGAACAAGCAACGGGTCGGCGCTTGCCTCGGGCTGCTGGGGGCCGCTAGGCGCACGTCCTTGCACACGGTCTTTCGCATAAGCCGCCGCGACCTGATAAGCACTGTCGGCGAGGCCGTTCGCCTGCAGGCCCATCGAGAGGCGCTCGTAGTTCATCATAGTGAACATGTGCGAGAGGCCGTTATTTAGCTCACCAACCAAATAGCCTGTCGCCTCGTCAAAATTCATCACGCAGGTGGGCGATGCTTTGATGCCCATTTTGTGCTCGATCGATCCGCAGCGCACACCGTTGCGCTCACCTGTCAGCTCGCTGTTTTCATCGACGAGCATTTTAGGTACGAGAAACAAGGAGATGCCGCGCGGGCCTGCGGGGGCATCGGGCAGTTTAGCGAGAACCAAATGAACAATGTTCTCGGCAAGATCATGCTCACCTGCCGTAATGAAAATTTTGGTACCCGACAGGCTGTAGCTGCCATCGGCATTGGGCACAGCGCGAGTTTTAATCATGCCGAGGTCGGTACCTGCATGCGGTTCGGTAAGACACATGGTGCCTGTCCAGATGCCCTCATACATTTTTGGTAAATAGCGCAGCTTAAGTTCGTCGCTACCGTGGTGACTCAACGTGAGCGTCGCACCTGTCGTAAGAATCGTAAACAGGGCGAAAGAGGAGTTTGCTGCAAAGCTCATTTCTTCGATTAACGCAGACAGCGTCTTCGGCATGCCCTGGCCGCCGTAGGTGATTTCACCTGTCAGCCCCGCCCAACCACCTTCAGCGTAGGCCTTATAGGCCTCTTTAAAACCATCGGGTGTTGTCACTACGCCGTCGTTATATTGGCATGACTGCTGATCGCCACTCTGGTTAATCGGTGCAAGCAGTCCTTCGGCAATTTTACCCGCCTCCTCTACGATTGCTGAGGTGAGGTCGGTCGTCACCTCCACAGTGCCCGGCATCGATGAAAACAAGCTATCCGCATCGAACACGTTGTTTAGCAAAAAGCCGATATCTTGGATCGGCGCTCTGTAGGCTGGCATTGGTATTCTCCTCGAACATTCTAATCTGATGACACTACATCGCAGCACGCTGCTGCAGGCAGTTCGTTCTACCGCACTCAATTACTCGTGGATTATAGGGGAAGAACCCTAGAAACCCTAGCCGCGCGAGGTGAGTCGCCAGCGCTTTTCGGCTCAACTGGCAATCGTCGCGCTTTGCGACTACACCAAAGGGGCTCGACACATTTGTTAAGAGCAACCAACGATCGCGAGGCGACTTTTGACTGATTTAGTTTCCGCAATTTTTGTGTATGGAGGTAAAGTACGCCGCTTTGTTGCGGATCGATTAGCTCGGACTGTATCCGGCCTCTGCTGCTGTTGCGGCCTTGATTCAGACACGCACAGCACGCTCTGCAGCCATTGCCTTTTGAGTCTGCCCCGCATTAAGCACGCATGCACTGTTTGCGGACTCAGTTGCGAGAGCGACAATAAGAGCGAAGCCGGGCCACAGAGCGAGCACCAAGGTGAGCCCAGCAATCGCTGCGCTCGCTGCCCCACCCACCCTCCCTCATTTGCACTCTGCCGCGGCGCATTCGCCTACGCTACGCCAATCGATCAGCTAATTGCAGATTACAAATTCAACGAACGGTTAGATATCGGCGCGGGGCTGAGCGAAGAGCTCGGACTCGTGATGGAGGCGTATTACGCCGGCGTTCGACAAGAGGCTAGCACTCGCAGAAAACCTTTTGCGGTGATTGCCGTTCCTTTGCACCCCCGAAGGTTTAGACAACGCGGATTCGATCAGGCTCGACTGATTGCCCAGCGGGTTGCGCACCGGCTTGCCCTGCCCAATCTTAGCGACGCCGTAGCAAGAACCCGTCACACCACGCCACAAACTGAGGCAAAAACAAAAGCCGAAAGGCAAGCGAATCTCATCGGGGCGTTTGGGATCGTGAAAGGAGCAGCCCTGAATGGCTGCAAGCACGTGATCGTTATCGACGATGTTGTCACCACGACAGCAACAGTATCCTCGCTCACCGAGACTTTACTCGATGCCGGCGTTAAGCGCGTCGATGTTTGGTGTCTGGCTAGAGCAGAACGCTCATCGAAAGGGTAACCACGTGGGCACGGGCGTCTTAGTTTTCTAGAATTGGTATTTAATCGAGCCGTAGGCGACGCGACCGTTCTGGTCTAGGAGACGGGTCGATGAGTTGAGGATCTGAGCCGTTTTCTCATCGAATAGATTGCGGATTCCAAACGAGATAATCGCGCGATCCTTCGCGCCAGCCTTCACGCTGTAACCGTACTGCAGGTCGAAGGTGGTAATGTTGTCGACCAGATCATTGATCTCGTCGAGATCGAGCTCGCTTATGTCTTTAAACGAATCGAAATAGTTAGTAATCGCGCTTGCTGTGTGATTACCAAACTGCCACGAAAGCATCATGCTGCTTTGTAACTCGGGGCTGACAAGCCGCTCGTCGATTGCACCGAGCTCGTCGCTTCCTAGCTCGAGCAAGCCACCCGCATTCTCAAAATCTTGTACATAAGTCGACTTCGTGCTGAGCGTAAACTGCCCGAAACGGCTAGTGTCCCACACATATGACGCGCTCAAATCGAACCCGTTGGTTTCGAGCTGTGAGCCAACAAGCGGATTATCGACGTTGAACTCGTTGATTGTCGAATCTTGAATGTAAAGCTGCGAGGTACCGGGCTGCCAGTCGCGACCCATACTCGCCTGAGCCGATGTCTCGTTGACCTCTAAACGCCACGCATCGGCGCTTACATTGAGGCCGTCGATAGGCTCTACAGCGACGCCGAGATTAAAATTGAGCGCGTCTTCAACGACAGCGCCCTCAAATCCCGTCTCTTCGACGTTTCGCGCGATGCTCAGCGCGGGCACGGCCCCGTTTAGAATAGACGAAGGGCCGATCCGAAAACTGGCACTGCCTTCAACACTGGGCAAAACCTGCCCAAGAAAATTAGCCGACTGGCTGTTGGCCGGCGCAAGCGCACTCTCGAAGCCACCACGTTGCTTGACGGTCAACGCGCTAATTGCCTGAAGATCGCTAGAGCCAGCACCGGCGCCACCTAGGCTTTGCGCCTGCACGGTAGCCGAAACCAAGCTGATCGCCACAGAGGCCACAGCAGCAAAAGAGGCCGAAAACACCGAATTTAAACCAGGCAAACAGCGCGCTCGCGAAACTCTTCTCGCTCTGGGCGCTTCCGTTGCGGAGAGCTCTGAAATAGCTCTCGCATAAATGCCTGATGCAGAAATGACGCTCACGTGTGTGACCTTAATTTGGTTTCTTACCTTTAGAAGCATAGCACTCAATTCGCTCCTGTCGATACCCTGAACAACCCGCAAATTTGTTATAAATCTTGCCCAAAATGTGGCGACAGTCGGGTCAGCCCAAAAGACTGTTGACTATTGGGGGGCGCGCACACTTAAGGCACATACTTAAATAGCGCACTCATAGCGGGGCAATATCCACTAACAGTCACAGTGCCCGCAGCAACGCAGCGACAGATGAATGCTGCCCTGGCAACACTAGTTCTGGCCAAAGCTCTGCAAGTGGCTCGAGAACAAACGCACGCTCGGCAGCCCGAGGATGCGGCAGCTGCAGCGTCGGGGAGTCTATTATTTCATTGCGGCAATAGATTAGATCGAGATCGATAGTCCGAGAAGCATAGCTAGCACCGGCGCGCGGCTGCAGCCGCTCCCGACCGAGTTCAAGTTCAATCGCGAGCAAGCCGTCGAGTAATTCCTGCGCGCTTAGCGCTGCAGCAGGCTCAATAATGGCGATGGCGTTACAGAAGTCTGGGGCGCCAGCGCCCAAACCAACGGCTGAAGTCGAATAGATCCTCGACAGTCGAGGCACGCAGAGCGAGAGTGACTGCAGGCGTTTAGCTGCCTCGATGATAATCTGAGCGGGAGACTCGCCTCCATGCGCTAGGTTCGAGCCTAACGCAATAACTGCGCAGGCTGCGCTGCTATGCGTCGTGGTAGGCGGCTGAAAGCTCATGGACTGACTCAACAAACACACCAACGTTATCGGGATTTACCGCCGGGGTAATGCCGTGACCCAGGTTAAACACATGTCCGGGATTGCTGCCAAACCCAGCAAGAATGGATCCCACTTCTGCGCGTATCGCCTCGGGGGAAGCATAGAGCATGGAGGGATCCATGTTGCCTTGCAATGCCACCTGCGAGCCGATGCGTTCGCGCGCGTTGGCGATATCTGTCGTCCAGTCTAGGCCAACGGCGTTGCAGCCACTGGCTGCAATAGATTCGAGCCACTGACCTCCGTTTTTAGTAAACAGAATAACGGGCACTTCGCGGCCATCGTTATGGCGCGTCAGGCCGCCGATAATTTTCTGCATATAGGCAAGCGAGAAGTCGCGGTAGGCCGTGGGCGTCAAGACGCCGCCCCAGGTGTCGAATATCTGAACAGCCTGAGCACCTGCCGCGATTTGTGCGTTGAGGTAATCGATAACCGCATCGGCGAGTTTATCGAGCAACAGGTGCATCGCCTCGGGATGGTTATAGAGGAATTCTTTCGCATGCCGGAAATCTTTGCTGCCGCCGCCTTCGATCATATAGGTAGCCAATGTCCATGGGCTTCCCGAAAACCCAATGAGCGGAACAGAACCATTCAGTTCGCGCCTTATAAGCGCAACGGCGTCAGTAACATAGGACAGCTCGCTTGCGATTGAGACATCGGGCAATTTCTCGACATCGGCTGGCGTGCGAATAACCTTTTTGAATTTAGGCCCCTCGCCCTCGGAGAAATAGAGACCCTGCCCCATCGCATCGGGAATAGTGAGGATGTCAGAAAATAGGATCGCCGCGTCGAACGCATAACGGCGCAGGGGCTGCAGCGTAACCTCGCACGCAAGCTCGGTGTTTTTACATAAGCTCATAAAGTCGCCTGCTTGCGCGCGCGTCGCTCGATACTCAGGGAGATAGCGCCCCGCCTGCCGCATCATCCATACAGGCGTTCTATCGACGGGCTGGCGCAGGAGTGCGCGCAGGAAGCGGTCATTCTTTAGAGGAGCGAAATTTGAATTTTGTTCAGTCACGGGCGTTGACCTCGAGTCGCGGGCGGCGCAGTGCCGCGCTCGCTGGTGGCGTAAAAGGCCGCCAATTCTACACGAGGCGACAGCCTTGACCAATGCGCGACTCTGTCAATTTACCGCGCCGCGCGTATTTCGGCCTGCGCAGCCGCGATTGGCCGCACCCAAGGCCCGGCCGCAGAGAGCGCCTGCGGAAGACGCCTAAGGGTGGCGCTGGCTTGTTCGCGCGTGGTGAATTCGCCATAAGCGACAATAAACCAAGGCGCCCCTCCCCGCTGCGAGCGGTAATAACCAAGTGTCTGCCTCAGCCCGCCGCCATTGCGCTCGACGAACGCCTGAACATTAGCCTCCGAGCTCGCGCCGAGTATTTGCAGAGTAAAACTCCCTGCTGGCATCGCAAGCAGTTGTCTTTCGAAGGCGCTCCCGCTTAGCCTATTTTGCTGGAGTGGAGACGCTGCCGCTGGCGACACCGGCGTGGCGGGGGCCGGGCGGGTTGCCGCTAGCGTTGGGGGAGTCGCTGCTCGCGTTGGTGCCGGCGTTGGCGAAGCCGTTGGTGCTGCGCTAGACCTGCGCGCGACAGGACGCGCCTCGCTTACTGATACGGCGGCGACCCCGATTTCATCGGGAGCAAGCATGGCTTGCTCAGAGTCGACCCTCTCTGGAGAGGTGACCCTTTCTGGAGAGGTGACCCTTTCTAGAGAGGCGGGCTGCGATAACTCAGCCGTATTAGCTATAACCGGCACGGCTGACGAGACAATTTCCAAATCTGGTTCTACTAGCGAACGGTCCGCGGTTAGTCGACTTATCTGCCCGCTTGTCGGAGGCATCACCGAGGCAGAATCCCCTGCCCTCGATGCGACTGGCGCGGCAAGCTCAATAGTTCCAGAGCTGGGCTCGTCAGGAATGCGCCAGAACACAATCACCGCAAGCACGAGCAGCATCAGCCCACCTGCGGCGAGCCAATAATTGCGGGCAGCAGCGAGACGCAAAGGCACAGACCGCGCGAATCCGGTTGCAGCGGCGAGGTAATCCGTCTTGCTCGCGCTGGTGTTGACGTCGTCCTCGTCGTCTCCAAAAATATCTGGGTCAAGCGTCGACGCCTCATCGCGCCGCGCTTGCCCTGCGTCCTCGGGCTGCTCATCATTGTCGAAGTCCAGTTCCAAGTCTTCGCCCGCAGAGAAGCGTGCTCCGCCAAGACTCGGCCGAGTATCGGGCTCGAGCCATTCGTCTATATTGCGATCAAATTCGTCTTCGCTCGCAGCCGGCTCGAGGCCGCTGTCGCCTAGCTGGACAGCATCGCTGTTGACCCTTTCGAATGCAGAATCTGGCTCTGGCTCTGGTTCTGAACTGCCGTCAAACTCTGGATTATCATCTGACTCTGTGTCGGCAGCAGCGCCTGCCCCAGCGTCGTTCGCCATCATACCTAGAAGTTCATCGAAGCTTTCATCGGACTCTTTCTCAATATCGAGCGGCGCCAACTCAATAGGCTCAGCAGACTCAGTAGCGCCACTTTCAACCTGTGCCTCGTGGACATCCGGTTTTTGAAGCAGCTCATCGATTGGCGCGGCTGCCTCTGTGGTTGCTGTAATAGTTGCTATAGCGGTTGCTGCAATCGGCTGATCGGGATCGACTGGCCGCTCAGGCTCCTCAAGTTTTGGAAGGTCGAACCAGCTAAAATCCTCGATTCCTCCGTTGGGGTCGGCTCGCTCGATAGCGTCCTTTAACGCAGGGTCGCCAAGAAGCAGACAACAGAGACTCGCCTCATCGGCTTCGTCTATAAGCTCATAGAGCGTCTCCAGAAAGGCATCGCTCAATGACTCTGCATCATCAACAATGAGAACGAGCAAGCGCTCTTGATCGGCAAGCGAGCCTGCATAGTCGACAATAGTATTAAGAGGGGTGTCAGCTGCGTACTCGACAGAGTCGGGACTCAGCTTAGATACGAGGCGCTGGATAAAGTCATCGCGATTTTTAAAATCGCTCGCCTTGAGCGCTATGCACTCAGCTTCATTAGCGAATTGTTGGGCAAAGCGTCGAGCAAGGGTCGTCTTGCCCGCGCCTTCAACCCCGGTAACCGCAATTAATGGCCTGCCGTAAAAGGCATCGTCTATAAGCTTTGAGAGAAGAGCATCGTGATGATCGATCATACAGCGAGCCTCGCTTTGCCCTGAATTAGTTGATTCTCCCTTGCTGCCAAGGGGTCCGGAATCAGAATCGCTGCGTCACTCACAGGCTTACTCACAAGTTCACTCACAAGTTCATTCACATAGGCGATCGGCGGCCTCCAGGGTGGCCACCAGCTGACCTGGTTCGATGTCGCTCGCTATCGCTCCCTGCCCAATCGCGTTGAGTAAGATAAAACGCAGCTTGCCTTGTTCGGTTTTCTTGTCTGAGGCCATCAGGTCAAGATAGCGCTCAATAGTGATATCGGCAGGAGGGACGACTGTCATACCGAAATTTTGCTCTAGGATTCGCCTGATCAGGCGAGCGTCTTCCGGGTCTATCCATCCAATTCGTGCACTCAGGTCTGCCGCCATTACGGTGCCCATCGCAACCGTCTCGCCGTGCAGCCATGTGCCGTAGCCCGTAGCCGTCTCGATTGCATGACCGAATGTATGCCCGAGATTGAGCAGCGCACGGACGCCCGACTCTCGTTCGTCTTCGGCAACGACCTCTGCCTTAATTCTGCAACAGGTCTGAATAACCTCAGCCATCAGCACGGGATCACCGCTCACCAACTGCGCTGCATGGTCACCCAGCCAGTGGAAGAAACTCGCGTCTCTGATCAATCCGTATTTAGTGACCTCGGCGAGCCCCGCTCTGATCTCACGTGCCGGCAGGGTAGACAACACATCGGTGTCGGCAATCACACACCGCGGCTGATAAAAAGCGCCGATCATATTCTTACCGAGACGGTGATTAACGCCTGTCTTACCGCCAACAGACGAGTCGACCTGCGCGAGGAGTGTCGTTGGGATCTGCACAAAGTCGATGCCGCGCAGATACGTTGCCGCCGCAAAGCCGGTAATGTCACCGACAACTCCCCCACCAAGAGCGACAAGCGTGGTGTGGCGGTCATATTTATTGCTGAGCAAAAAGTCGTAAATAGTGTCTACGGCTGCAAGCGTTTTATGCGCCTCACCATCGTTCAAGACTATTGACGCGCAGTCACGGTCGGCAAAAAATGCCACTGCTTTTTCGAGATAAAGCGGCGCGACGACGTCATTGGTCACGATTACGATCTTGCCTTGACGCAGCACCTCTTGGCCGATGCGGGCCGCCAGGCCTTGATCGCCAAGCAAGCCGGCACCAATAACGATCGGATAGCCGCGCTCGCCTAACTCAACATTTACGGTCAACATGGTCTCTAATCCTTCAATGCAATCATTCGATCGGGCAGTCCCGCAGGTTCAGGGCACTGCAATAGGTAACGGGTAGTCGCCGCTTTACGCTGGAACATTCTCGTCGCTGTTAAGCTGCCGCTGTATTTCTGCGCAAACGGCCTTAGGCCCTCGGCGATAAGTATCAACCGTAAAGTCTGCGACCTCTCGGTAGAGTGGCTCGCGAAAAGCCATCAAGTCACGAATTTTTTGTGCCGGGTCGGCTGTCTGCAAAAGCGGCCTAGACTTGTCGCGCTTGGTCCTCTCTATTTGCTGGCTTATCGGTGCGCGCAGGTAGATTACGCAGCCACGGCTCATTAGCCACTGTCTGTTTGCCTCCGCCAATATCGCGCCGCCGCCTGTCGCGAGGACAATATTGGTGCGGGAGGTTAGCTGCTCGATCATCTTAGACTCTCGAGCACGGAAGCCTTCTTCACCCTCAACATCGAAAATCCAAGGAATATCAGCGCCAGTGACGCGTTCGATTTCGCGATCGGAGTCGACAAATTCAAGTCCAAGCGACTCAGCTAAGACCTTGCCAATGGTTGTCTTTCCGACACCCATCGGGCCAACTAAAAATAATGAACTTGAGGATTTCATCTGCGCTTCATGAGGGTTTTATCGAGTAGGCACAGTATAGAGGCAGTTACGCTATGATGAAACTTCGGGGTAAGCATCAATTGAGATTATTGAGCCCCCGCTAGGCCAGCGGGGAAGTTACTCGAAATTCTCTTCGAGTATTTTAGGCGTTATGAAAATCAATAGCTCGGTTCGTCGACTCGAACGTTTCGTGCGTTTGAATAACCGGCCAAGATAAGGAATGTCTCCTAGAAACGGAGTTTTAGATTCAGACATTGCTGTCTCCTCGCGAAAAACCCCGCCCAAGACAATTGTTCCGCCATCGTTTACTAACACCCTCGTGGTCACCTGATTAGTGTTAATGGCGGGAGTCGACCCCGTTCCAGAGGCGACCGAATCTTGTCGAATATCGAGATGCATATTAATACGCCCGTCCGGAGTAATTTGAGGGGTAACCTCGAGCGATATAGCGGCCAGCCTGTTTGCTCAGGCTTACAACCCGCACTTGGGTATCCGAAATATCCACTCCAATAAGGAGGCGACGGTGTCTCCCAAAGAATCCGGTTAGACTCTGCATCTTTCGCTCGATACTCTCATCACTTTCTGCTGCCTTTAGGTCAGGGTGCCCACAATTCCCAGCACCTTTAAAAGCCTCCGCAGAGGCGGCTTTCTCCTCTGCTTACTCTAGATGACAGAACTCTCTGCCGCCTACTTTCGTCGATTTTCTCGGCGGCGCCGTCGCTCGCACAGGAAAAACCGCGCCGCAGAGACATTAGACAGAGGAACA
>Ga0206677_10000861_pt1 | contig 28904 bp, 22 predicted proteins | sample M130m12015metaG_FD_155475 | JGI IMG/M metagenome (GOLD analysis project Ga0206677, IMG submission 155475) | Ammonia-oxidizing marine archaeal communities from Monterey Bay, California, United States - M1 30m 12015 | ecosystem: Environmental > Aquatic > Marine > Intertidal zone | place: USA...
GATAAATTATATCCGAAGTAGGTAATAATGCCCAGTGTTTAAATATGCACTGTCAGATTGAATTTAGGTGAGGTGGGCAGGGCTGGTCTGTGGTGTTCATGAATGACAATATACTCTCATTATGTTACTTGAGAACAAGCCCAGAGATTATCCGCTTGGCTGTTACGCTTTGTGTTCAACTTAAAGTTTAACTATTCGCTTCTCGTCCCTAAATCCTGAGAAATGCGTCTATGCGTCCGTTGCGCCTGTACTTTTAGTAACTCTAAGTCAGCGTAAGTCCACCAAAGAAGTCTATAGAAAACTCATGCGCAACATGCGCACAGACGCATTACTTGGGATTTGGTGACGAGAGAGCGAATATTGTCTGGCTGGGGGCTATGGTTTTGCAGAAGACAAAGGGGACTGATGGATGACTGAAGACAGCTATGTAGACACGCGAGTCCGAGAGTTTGCTGACCATATCCAATGTGATCCTGAGTTAGCCCAAGAGCTGTACTTTGAGCACAAAGTCTCTGAGGCGCTGGATAACGAACAAAAGGCTTCGGTGGATCGGGAATTGAGTACTCTACAGATCGTCAGTACGCATTAAACATGCGCCCACCCGCCCTAGAAACCCTAATAGAGAAACCAAAAATCAATGGACGAATATAGGAGGCTAGACAAGTGCACAGATGACTTGCCCTGGCGGCCAAATCGGCGAGCATGGGGCGGTGCAAAACAATCTTCTGGCGGGCGAAGATTTTTGATTGCCGGTCCAGCGGTAGATGATGGCCATATTTGCCGTCCAACACATGGGCCAGAAGGCTGGGGCCTGCGCAATAGCCCTACAGCAGATGAATGCCATGCGTGGGCGCCTTAAACCGTCACGGCGTCATAGAGCGTTTGACGATCCAGCCCATCTGCGCGCCTGTTGAAAGATACAGCACCGCGTTTCATAACCGTGAACTCATCCCCAAGCTCATAGGCAAAGTCGAAAAACTGTTCGACCAAAATGATGGCCATGTCGCCTTGATCACATAGAATGCGAATGACGTGGCCAATTTGTTGAATAATGTTGGGTTGAATACCCTCTGTTGGTTCATCCAGCAACAAGACCTTGGGCCGGGTGATCAAAGCGCGTGCGATCGCAAGCTGTTGTTGTTGCCCACCAGAAAGGTCACCACCCCGGCGCCCTGCCATATCATGCAGCACAGGAAACAGATCATAAATGTGATCCGGAACTTTGTGATCTAACCTGCCCAGACAGGCAAACCCACTCTCAAGGTTTTCCACCACCGTCATCAAAGGAAAGACTTCGCGCCCCTGGGGCACATAGGCGATCCCTGCCTTGGCGGCATCGAATGGGCTGAGGTGATTGATCAGCTTCCCATCCAAAGTGATGGTGCCATCGGCGTAAGGGTGGCGTCCGGAAATTGCTTTGAGCAAGCTGGTTTTACCCACACCATTGGTGCCCATTACCGCGGTCACTTCACCGGCTTTAGCACTCAAAGACATAGTGTTTAAAATTTGGCTTTGCCCATATTTCATGGTTAAGTTCTGGATATCCAGCATATTTTATCGCCCCAAATAGACGTCGATGACGTCTTGATTCTTCGTTACGTGATCCAGAGACCCTTCCGCCAAAACAGATCCTTGGTTTAACACGGTAACCCTACAGTTGAGGCGACGCACAAATTCCATATCATGTTCCACAACCACAACTGCACGCGTTTTTGCAGCACGCACAAGGATGTCTGTGGTCTGCTCACGTTCTGTCTCAGACATCCCTGCAGCCGGTTCATCCACCAGTAAAAGACGCGGATCTTGGGCCAGCAGCATACCAATTTCCAGCCACTGTTTTTGCCCATGACTGAGCGCCCCGGACAATTGATCCAGCGCATCTGTTAACCCAATGTCGTCGCTGACAGCCCGCACCCGGTTTTCTGTGTCAGGCGCTGCACGATTGAATAATAAATCAAGCGGCCTGCGTGAATTCTTTAATGCCATTGTGATGTTTTCACGCACGGTCTGTTCCTCAAAAACAGTCGGTTTTTGGAACTTTCGTCCAATGCCCGCTTGGGCAATTTGGCTTTCGCTCATATCCAGCAGTGACGACGATTTCTCGCCCCAGATCACATAGCCTTCATCTGGTTTTGTCTTTCCGGTCACAATATCCATAAAGGTTGTTTTGCCAGCACCGTTCGGACCAATAATCGCGCGAAGTTCTGTGTCTCCAATTTGGATAGATAGGTTGTTGATCGCTTTGAACCCATCGAAACTGACACTGACACCTGAGACTTCTAAAAGCGTGCTCATTCGCGTTTCTCCCGGTAATTGGAAATCAGATCAAACAAGCCACCAACCCCTTTAGGGAAAAACAGCGTGACGCCGACAAAGGTAAGTCCAAGAAGAACCAGCCACCATTCGGTCAATTTGACCACATAAAAGCCAAGGTTGATGTCGGGTGCGCTGCCGCCTGTGAACCATGAGGACAAAAGAGACACAAAAACCGCACCAATCACCGCCCCATACAGACGCCCACGCCCGCCAATCGCCACCCAAACGGCCAAATATATTGAGGCAATTGGGGCAATCTCCGCGGGATTGATGATGCCTGCTTGCGGATAATAAAGTGCCCCCGCGATACCTGCGATCATAGCCGTCGTGGTGAAGATCAATAATTTATAATGTTCAACGTTATAACCTAAGAATCGTATCCGCGCTTCGTTGTCGCGAATGGCACGGATGACAGAGCCGAATTTGCCCGCGAGCATCCAAGCAAAGAAGACATATCCAGCACCGAGTGCGAAAGCGGAGGCCCAAAAGAACCAAAGCGATAATGTCGCTTGTGAAACGGCCTCAAGGCCCGGGATGTTCTGCAAACCCGACAGACCGTTATTTCCGCGCAGTCCAGTATCGTTTTGGAACAGATAAAGCGAAAGCGCGAGTGTCATCGCTTGCGTCAAGATCGACAGGTACACGCCTGTAACCCGGCTGCGAAATGCCAACCAGCCAAAGGCCAAAGCCAGCATCCCTGGCACAAGAACGACAGCCAAAAGTTGCAATGTAAGCGAATGAGAGACCGCCCAGATCAGCGGAAATTCGGAACTGCCCACGACACCAAAGATCTGAGTACCAATTGCGGTTTCCACTTCCTCGGGTGTCGGTGGCAAAATGTTGTTTTCCAACGATCCAACAACGATATTTTTTGTGCGCTCATACATCAGCCACATGCCTATGGCGTAGCCACCGATCCCAAAGAAGGCAAAATGTCCAAGGCTCAAAATACCACAATAGCCCCAGACCACGTCCATCGCGATGGCAACAAGACATAGGCATAACGTCTTGCCCAAGGTCTTAAGAAACGATGTTGAGATACCTGGTGAACCCACCGCCTCACTAAAGATGGTCACAAAGACCGTAAACAAAGATAGCCCAAGCAGGAACCAAAGAACGGAGGGGTTTTTTGCCATGAAGGTATGCTGCATAATCAATCTCCTGCCGCGCGCCCTTTGAGGGAAACAATGCCCTTGGGGCGAAATTGAATGAACAGGATCACGAAGAGGATCATGTAAGTTTGAGCGGCTAAGGTGTTTGACGGATTTAGCCATTCGATCCACTTTTGGCCAAAGCCTATCATCGCGGCCCCGGCCAGCGTGCCCCAGACATTTCCAACACCGCCAACCACAACGGTCATGAAGCTTTGGACGATGTAGTCAGACCCCATCTCGGATGTCACCTTGGCATATAATCCAATCGCAACCCCAGCGATGCCTGCGATGCCGGACCCAAGGCCAAAGGTCAGCATGTTTATACGATCAGGATTGATCCCCATAGATGATGCCATTCCCGAATTTTGCGTCACTGCGCGCACCTCGAGGCCGAGACGGGTTCTTTTGAGGATGTAGATAATCAAGAAAAGAAACAGCAATGCCAGGATAAAAATCGCGATCCGAATAAAGCTGATCTGGATGATGTCATTGACGACCCAAGCCCCTGCCAGCCAATCGGGAGATGTAAGCGGACGCGCTTGGGTGCCAAAGATGTTCTTCGCCAATTGCTGTAAAGCAATCGAAACACCGAAGGTCGCCAACAATGTTTCCAATGGTCTGTGGTACAAACGACTAATAACAAGCCGCTCAATCACGACCCCAGCCAAAAAAGTGACCGCAAAGGCCAAAGGCAAGGCGATAAAGATCGACACAGTGTAATTGGGAATAAACTGCTGCACGACATAGCCGGTGTAGGCGCCCATCATAATGAATTCACCATGGGCCATGTTGATCACTCCCATGACGCCAAAAGTGATCGCCAGACCAATCGCAGCCAAAAAGAAGATCGACGCCAGAGACAGCGCGTCCAATGCCAGATCTGCAAACTGTGCGGTTGCTACGCGGTTGTCCGCGGAGTTACGTGCAACCTCTGCCGCTGCAGTGACTTGCGCATTTGGTTCATCGTATAGTTCATAAAATACATGCCTCAAAAGCGCCGCGTCACGCAGCTCTTGGGTGATCAAAGTCGGAACGCTGCCCTGAGTGGCCAAGGCGGAATAGGCCGCTTCACGCGTCAAGTGGTCGTCCATTTGTGCCAATGGAAAACCCGCAATTCGCCCCTGGGTAATACGCGCTTCAAGCGCCTTTCTGATATCGCTTACTGTTTGTTGAGGGGGGGCCAGTTTTGCGTCAACCAAAGCCTTGTAGGATGAATCTGGGGATATCATAGGATCAATAATTGCCGCAATGTTGCCCGTCGGCGCCACGCTGGCAACACCGATGGATTTGGTTAAGATTTGGTTCAATACCGCACGGGCTTCGACGGATGTGTCAGTCGAAAGGCTGCTGATGGCTGCAATACGGTCTTGGGGATCTTTGGCAAAACGTGCTGATAAAAAATTTGCCAGCTGGATTTTGCGCGCTTTGAGTGCCGCATCCCGCTCGCCATCAATGGAGCCAATTAAAGGCATCAGCTGTGCGGCTTCTGGCCGGCGTGCGATTGCCGCAACCGCCGTTTCGCGCCGCGTAAGATCAGGGTCTAAAAGTTGAAATTGCACCAAAGCTGTGCTGATCAAGCGCCGCACACCACCATTGGGTTTTAGTTGTTTCAAATCAGATTTAGATCCAATTGTTTTTGCTTGTGTGTCCACATCGATGAGCGTCAGGCTATCCCCCGCCGCAGTGGCTACAAAAAAGCTGCCATCGCTGCGCTGCCAAATGTTCTTTTTAGACCACTGCTCCAAAAATTCGGTGACTTGTGGCAACCCTGAAGCGGCAATCGCATCAATCGTCTCGCCGACAGTTTTACGCGACGGTTTTGCAATTTCAGTTGCATGAGTTTGCAAAATTGATTGGAGCGTTTGGGCTGTAACGGCAGATACGCCGCAGAGTGTTAGGATCAAGGCAAAAAATACTGAGCGCATGATTGGTCTTTCAATTAATTGAAAACAGACACTTGGCTCGCTCCTGAGAGAAGAGCCAAGTGCCTGTATCAAATGCTTAGTAGTTGGAAGTCAGCTGAACGCATGTTTGTGTTTCAACGTTGTACATGCCGCAGCCCAGATCTTTCCAATCCGACTTCAACACCGCAGAAGCTGGTAAGAAATCAGTCCATGCGTCACCCGGCACTTCAGATGTTTGGCTGATGATGTCGAATTGGCCATCCGCCTGGATTTCGCCAATCAACACTGGTTTTGCCAGGTGGTGATTTGGCAACATAACAGCTGTACCGCCCGTCAAGTTCGGATACTCCTGCCCGTACATGGCTGTGCGCACTGCATCCACATCCGTTGTTCCAGCCTCCGTTGCCGCATTTACCCACATATTAAAGCCAATAAAATGTGCTTCCATCGGATCGTTGGTGACACGCTCTTCGCCAGCGAAGGCCTTCCAAGCAGCAATGAAATCTGCGTTGGCTTCAGACTCTGCAGATTGGAAGTAGTTCCAAGCCGCCAAGTGACCCACGAGGTTTGATGTGTCTAAACCAGACAGTTCTTCCTCGCCCACAGAGAATGCAACAACTGGGATGTCATCCGCAGAGATGCCTGCGGCTGCCAGCTCTTTATAAAAGCCAATGTTTGCGTCGCCGTTGATTGTTGAGATGACACCGACTTGTTTGCCGTCTTCGCCCAATGCAACAACGTCAGCAACGATGGTTGCCCAGTCAGATTGACCAAATGGCGTGTAGTTCACAAAGATGTCGTCAGCTGCGATACCCTTGTCTTTAAGATAGGACTCAAGGATATTATTGGTCGTGCGTGGATAGACATAGTCTGTGCCCAGCAGTGCGAATTTCTCAACACCAAGCTCTTCAAGGAAGTAGTCCGTTGCCGGGATCGCCTGCTGATTTGGCGCAGCACCGGTATAAAAAACGTTCTTGGAAGATTCTTCGCCTTCATATTGAACCGGGTAGAACAACAGACCATTTAATTCTTCAATGACCGGCAAAACAGACTTGCGAGACACCGATGTCCAGTTGCCAAAAATAACATCAACCTCATTCACAGTCAAAAGCTCGCGGGCCTTTTCCGCAAATAGTGGCCAATCCGATGCAGGATCGACAACAACAGCCTCGAGCTCGCAACCCAAAAGGCCACCAGAGGCATTTTGCTGCTCGATTAGCATCAGCATGGCATCTTTTAGGGTTGTTTCGGAGATCGCCATTGACCCCGACAAAGAGTGCAAAACACCAACTTTGATGGGAGCGTCGCAGGCAACTGCCGCCGTCGCGCTCGTAATGCATAGAGCGCTTGCAGAAAGCGTTGAGTAGAAAATGGAACGAATTGACAAAGGATACACCCCTTAATTATTGCCACGCGCCAAAACACTCTCTGGGCACATCCCATCTTAGATGCTATTGGACGTAGGCAGCTTCATGTTGCAGCCATGCTAGGGTTGTTATCTGCCAGGATCGCACCCTAGCGTGGCAGTGGATTGTTCCACGCGGAACAGTGGTATTTCACATTAGGGATTACGAGAACTGAAGTTGTAGCCATTTTAAAAAAAGCAAATGGAGCAATTTCGCTCAAAAATCATTCTCATGAGCACCGTTAGCATAAATTATAAGCGCAGCGTGTCAGGCGTTTTGCTCGTTCTGGGGTTTACAGGCAAGTAATTCGCACCCGTGATCTGTCTGAATAGGTTGTATTTGCTGCCATATACCATGGATAAAGACCGTTAATTTTGTACCGAGAACACCTATGGGCGACGGGATTGTTCTTTCAAACCTTCAATGCCCTTGGCCTCATATCACCTCAACGATCTATGCCAACTCCTCACCAGATGGCCGCCATCCAGCAGCCTGCGCATGGAGAGGGTCTTCCGCATTGCGAGGCGAAAGTGCAAAGCGCATATACCGCATGAACGCCAGCCGACTAACCTCTGGCCTTGTTTTGAAGCTGCGGAATGGGGAGTATCTTGTCGTTTTAGGCCGCGTTAAACCCGCCTGCCCGCTGCAACCGCAACTGATCCAAAGCCGGCGCCAAGACCATGCAGATCCTTGTCAGAGTAAAACCGTGGCAATGCCCTGCTGGATCGTCATGCGCGTTAGGTATCTTTCGGAAAGCGTCGCATAGGTATTGAGAATACCATCGGCCTCTTGCCTGCTCGCAAGCCGTGATCGCCCGCGACGATGGCGCTTTTCACCTAGTCCTAGCGAAACCGGATGTATCGTGACCTCAGCGAGGCTATCGCCTTCAAAGCGGCAGATTGGCACCATCGTTTGCCAGTAACGCATGTCGGATGGGAAGCCTTTTTGATCATCTTGGGTGCGTTGCTTGTAAAGCTTGGTCGGCGTCAACTGGTCATCGGCGCGAAAGCGATCGTAGGATTCGCCGGGAAGTTGCCGAACCATTTCATTCTGACCAATGAAATTGCCAAGGCTGTAAAAGATCGGATTGCCTTTGTAGATTTCCATCCCACGCAAAGAAGAGCATTCGACGAAAAATAAACTTGCGTGTCCCGCATTATTCCGCAGCCCTCAGTGCAACCGCGCAAACCGACCTCGTCTACACGATGCCACGCATCCTGGCACCACATGCCCAGCAAGCTTTTGGTCTGCAAATCTCCGGATTACCTTTTGAGAGTCCGCTGAGGAAGATCTTTCAAGTCTGGCACAAAACCCGAACCAAGGAGTTTGGCCACCAATGGCTTCGTGCCGTTGTTGCAAAGACTGCCAACATGGCCGGTATCCGCGCAGATGACCTCACCTAACATCTCAAACCGGTGCTGTCAGACGAATGAGAATTCGCATCGTGTTGCTAGCGCAGCCTGAATCTATGCGCTCAATAGTTGGCGCCATTCAGCGAGAGCAGTACGGTTCAGCTTGAAATTGTTGCGTGAATAGAGATGGCGCTCCTGATTGAAATGGTTGTGGACTGAAGAGTGGACGGCAGCGAACTTTTGCAGAAATCGGACCAAATCTATTCCACCAAAACCGAACTGTTTAATGGCTGATCTCAATGCCGCATTCTTGCAAAAGATCTTCCACATTACGGAGTGAGAGCCGGAACCGAACGTGAAGCATCACAGCCAGGCGGATGATCTCAGGGCTCGTTTTAAAGTACCTGAATGGGGAGCGTTTTGTCATACGGCAGGCTACGAAACCCTGCACGTCTCAAGCTCGTTTTGTCTGACAGTGCCCTATTTTTTATCATCATTTAATTTCAATTATTTATAGATATAAGACTGGATTATAAGTTATTACCCAAAAGTTGATATATTTTATGGTCTTTCCACATACGTTGCCGCCCTTAATGGCTACGGCAACGCCGCCAGCCGAGTTGGGGTGTTTTATTTCAAATCCTCTAATGAAAAGTGGTTGTCCAGAGGTTTCAGCATTAGCCAACGCTTCCTGACGATAGCTCTCCGAAGTTTCATCATAGTCATAGGATTTCCGGAGGCCTACGATGTGGCCCGCGATGCAATTTTTAAGGATATTTACCTGAGGTTGGAAACCGCGCCTTAGAACTGTGGAGGCTCAATGCTTACAATTATTGATTTGACAGCACCAAAATTATTTACCTTTGTATGTGCCACATATTTATTGCTTTAAAGTAAAGTGCCCTGTTTACCCTCTTAAGCTTTAGATTTACGACAAGAAAAGACAACAAGGAATTTTCGAATGCAGGAATGGTGGAGAAGCGCGGTAATTTATCAAGTGTATCCCCGTTCATTTCAGGACACTACAGGGAACGGTGTGGGCGATTTGGCGGGAATAACTCAACGGCTAGATCATGTTGCACAGTTAGGTGTGGATTGTATTTGGCTTTCGCCGATTTGCAAATCACCTCAGGCAGATATGGGCTATGATGTATCTGACTACACTTCGATTGACCCGCTTTTTGGTGATATGGCGGCGTTTGAGAATTTGATTGAAGGTGCGCATGCTAGGGGTTTAAAAGTCATTGCCGATCAAGTTCTATCTCACACGTCAGACCAACATGACTGGTTTAAATCCTCCCGTAAAAACCGCTATAATGACAAATCAGACTGGTATGTTTGGGCTGATCCGTTACCTGATGGATCTCCACCAACAAATTGGCACAGTCACTTTGGTGGCCCTGCGTGGGAATTTGATCCCCAACGGGGCCAGTATTATTTACATAATTTCTTAGCTTCCCAACCTGACCTAAACTTTCACAACCCTGACGTTGTTGACGCAATTTTAAAGACGTGCCAATTTTGGCTCGATCTTGGTTTAGATGGTTTCCGTTTAGATACTGTGAACTATTACTTTCATGATCAACAATTGCGTTCAAACCCACCAACGCAGGCCGCACCACAAGTCATGGCAACCGATCTTTATGGGATGCAAAACAATATTTATAACAAGACGCGTCCTGAAAACACTAGGTTTCTCGAACGTTTACGCAGCCTGACCGATCAGTACAACGACATTATGATGGTCGGCGAAGTGGGGGAGATGGGGCGACGCTCTATCGAGATTATGGGCGAGTATACCCAGGGTACAGAGCGCCTTCATATGGCCTATAGTTTTGCGATGCTGGGGCCTGATTTTACTGCAGAGCACTTCCGGAATTGCATCGAGGGTTTTCAAGCCGGTGCACCTGACGGGCACCCTTACTGGTCTTTCAGTAATCACGATGTTCCTCGTCAAGTGACCCGTTGGGGAGAACATGCGGTCAATGATGACAGCATAGCGCGATTAGCTTGCGCTATGCTTATGTCTTTAGAGGGAACAGTTGGAATTTATCAAGGAGAAGAGTTAGGGCAGACTGAAACCGAACTAGTTTTTACAGAGCTTACTGACCCACCAGCTATTCGCTATTGGCCGACCGTTAAGGGACGCGACGGGTGTCGAACCCCAATGGTTTGGGACAACACCCATGCCAACGCTGGATTTTCAGATGCTCAACCTTGGTTGCCTGTCAAAGCCCCTCAAGCAGTAAATGCAGTTGCACAACAAATGGATGACGGGATATTAGCTTATTATAAATCGATGATTGCTATGCGCAAAAACAGTCCAGTTTTGTCACATGGAAACACTTTGTTTGTGGACTTACCCGAGCCACTGTTAGCTTTCACCCGCCATTATGAAGGCAAATCGCTGACTTGTGCCTTTAACCTGTCTAAAGACGCCCATTCAATATATTTAACGGGTGCTGCGGAGCTCTTTCACGGTCAAGCTGCAAACTTAACTGAAGATACATTGACCTTGGATGGCAATGGTTTTGCCTATCTGTCACACGCAGGTGCTGTACCGATTTAGGTACACAGGTCTGGGGTATTTCTGCCAGTGAAAGCAAACAAGTCTGAGACAGTCAATGCAACTTTTCGCACATCTTGTAAGACATTAACCGGATCGTCTTGCAAACGATTTGGGTCTGTTTGTACTTGCTCTAAATAGAGTCGAATAGTGGCCCCCTGTGTTCCAGTGCCCGACAATCGAAACACAGCCCTCGCACCACCTTCAAATTCTATACGTATACCCTGTGCCGAAGATTTTGATTGATCTACTGGGTCGGTATAGCTGAACTCATCCGCGCTCTTAACTATCAAGCCGTCAATGGTTTTGCCGACTAATTCATCCAGCTTAGCGCGCAAACTATTGATCATTGCATTAGCTTTACCGCTATCGACGTTTTCATAATCTAAGCGGCAATAATAACATCGGCCATAGGCGATCCACATGTCGTTCATCAAATCAGATACAGACTTTTGCGTCTCTGCCAAAATGTTTAACCATAACAACACAGCCCATAGTCCATCCTTTTCACGTACGTGATCTGAGCCGGTCCCTGCACTTTCTTCACCACACAGGGTCACTTTTCCGGCATCCAAAAGTGTTCCAAAAAATTTCCATCCAGTGGGCGTTTCGTAGCATTTTATTCCCATGACACCAGCAACACGGTCTACAGCTCGCGATGTTGGCATCGAGCGCGCAACCCCAGATAGCCCTGCTTTATAGGCAGGGGCAAGGTGGGCTTTGGCCGTTAACAAGGCTAGACTATCGGAAGGGGTGACAAACAGGTTTTTTCCAACGATCATATTACGATCTCCATCACCGTCAGATGCCGCGCCAAAATCAGGAGCGTCTGTACTATGCATGATGTCCATTAATTGTTTGGCCCATATTGGGTTTGGGTCAGGGTGGCCATTCCCAAAATCTTCGCTTGGAATACCGTTGATAACCGTACCTTTCGGTGCGCCCAACATGTCTTCTAAAATGGTGTGTGCATACGGGCCGGTCACTGCGTGCATTGCATCAAAGCACATACGAAACCCACCAGAGAACAAGGTGCGAATTTTGTCAAAATCAACAATTTTCTGCATTAAATCGGCGTAATCTGAAACAGAATCGACAATTTTAACCTTCATGCTTTTGACCGATTGCTCACCAATCTCACCAAGATCCACATCGTCACATGCTGCTATTTTATAGAAATCCAAAGTTTTAGTGTGATTATAAATTGTGTCTGTTATTTCCTCTGGAGCTGGCCCCCCGTTCGGGCCATTATATTTTAGGCCAAAGTCCGCGTTAGGCCCGCCAGGGTTATGACTAGCCGATAAAATTAACCCCCCATCAGCTTTATGCATTCGTATCAAATGTGAGGCTGCAGGAGTTGATAAAATGCCATCCTGTCCAACAACGCAGGCCTTGGCCCCATTTCCAGAGGCCATACGTAAAATAATCTGGATCGCTTGGTGATTAAAATACCGACCATCCCCACCGACAACTAGTGTCTTGCCCTCCACACCGCCAATGCCGTCAAAAATAGATTGTACGTAATTTTCTAGAAAATGTGGCCGCTGAAAAACCGAAGTTTTCTTTCGTAGTCCACTTGTGCCCGGCTTTTGACCGTCAATAGGTGCTGTTCGAACATTCTGTATCGGCATTATTTTAACTCCGTTTCATCAGTTTCCTTCGATGTATTCATTACAAAACACGACCACACTATCTGCTACGATTAATGTTCCGCTTCCTGGCACATCACTATTTTCAACGCTGGTGTCAAAACTACGAACCCAATGCTGACCTCCGGGTAAAGTTGGAACCACGATATCTACTTCAGGCCCCCTGTTAAGCACTATCAACATGGCGCCTTCGCGATGTACATATTCGGGTGATCCTGCGGCAGTACGCAATTCTGCGATTAATATATCAACATTGTGATCATCCCAGTCACTTGGTTGCATCAAAGACCCATCAGCGCGCCGCCAAAATAGGTCGGACTCACCATCGTAACGCCGTTGTCGTGAATGCAAGAAACGGGATTGGCTTAGTATTGGGTGCGCTTTGCGAAAAGCAATCGCCTGTTTGCAAAAAGAAAAAAACGGGTCGGCTTTGTTGGGCCAATTGACCCAACTTAATTCATTGTCCTGACAATAGGCGTTGTTGTTGCCTTGCTGCGAATTCCCCAGCTCGTCTCCTGCCAGCATCATCGGCGTGCCTTGGGACAACATTAATGTTGCTAGCATATTGCGTTTGCGGCGATTACGGCTGGCAATGATTTCAAGATTATCGGTTGGTCCTTCAACACCCATGTTATTTGAGTAGTCGTTGGAATGCCCATCCCGCCCGTCTTCTCCATTTGCCAGATTATGCTTGTTATTATAGCTGACCGTATCTTGGAGAGTGAAACCATCATGTGCGGTTAAAAAGTTCAGTGAAGATGTTGCTGCCCGACCATCATGGTCAAAATATGGTGCTGAGCCGACCAAGCGTTCGGCCATACTTTTAGTCTTGCCCAAGTCATTACGCCAAAACCCGCGTACGTCATCGCGGTATTTATCGTTCCATTCGGCAAAGGGTGCGGGGTAGGCACCCAGTTGATAGCCTCCCGGTCCAATATCCCAGGGTTCTGCAATAAGTTTGACTTGGTTAAGGACTGGGTCTTGTCCTATGGCGCGGAAAAATGGGCCGTCCCTTTCAAACCCGCGCTCAGTTCGCCCGAGTGTAGAACATAGATCAAATCGGAATCCGTCCACATGCATGACTTCCACCCAATAGCGCAGACTGTCCATCACGAGCCTTATCACCGCAGGGTTTTCAAAATCTAATGTGTTCCCACAGCCTGAATCGTCTTTATAATAGCGGGAGTTCTCATGTAGGCGATAGTAGCTTGCGTTATCGAGGCCGCGGAACATTAGTGTCGGCCCCAGTTCGGATCCCTCTGCAGTGTGGTTATAGACAACGTCCAAAATCACTTCGATTCCTGCGGAGTGAAAACGGCGCACCATTTGTTGAAACTCTGCTATATCGGCACCCTGCATGTAGCGCGGATCAGGGGCGAAAAACCCGTAGGTCATATAGCCCCAATAATTTGTAAGGCCTTTGTCTAGAAGAAATTTTTCATTTAGAAAGGCTTGCACAGGTAGAAGCTCAACCGCTGTGACACCTAAGTTATTTAAATGTTCCAGCATCAGGTCAGAGGACATCGCAGCATATGTCCCAGGATTTGGAACTTTTGGGTGGCCTGCGGTCAGTCCTTTGACATGTGCCTCATAAATAACTGAATTTTCCAGATGCGTGGAAGGCTTTGTAATCGCACCCCAATCGAAATAGGGATCTACCACAACACTGCGGGGCATATATGGGCCACTGTCGGTGCCATTAAAGCTTAGGTCTTTGTCTTTATCTCCCGGTTTGTAGCTGAATAGCGCATCGTTCCATATCGGATGCCCGGTCAAGCGCTTTGCGTAAGGATCGATCAACAGTTTGTTATGATTAAATCTATGACCCTGATGAGGCAGATAAGGTCCGTCTACTCTGAAACCGTACCTTTGGCCTTTTTCCATACCTGCAAAATATCCGTGCCAAACATGCCCTTGCCGTTCCAGCAGGGGGATGCGTTGTTCCTCGATACCAGCTTTATTAAACAAGCAAAGCGTCACGGCTGTAGCTCCACGTGAATAGACAGCAAAGTTCACACCATCAGGGTCTAGTGTTGCTCCTAGTGGTGAGGGACGCCCGGGTCGGCTTTTAAATTTGGCCATCTTTATTATTTTTCTTCCACAATATTTCCGTAAATTTCTTTGTAGGCGTGCGCTGATGTTTCCCATCCTACGGGCTGCTTCATTCCGTTTCGCTGAAGTTTTCGCCATATCTTTTTATTGGTAAAAAGTTCCGTCAATCGTATGAAAGCATTGGCCAAAGCCTGCGCTGTGATTGGAAAAAACTGAACTCCTGTAGCCACATTGCGTGCCAGTGCGGCGGGAGATGCATTGATAACCGTATCCGCTAGTCCTCCCGTTAGCGCAACCAAAGGAACTGTGCCGTAGCGCAATCCATAGAGCTGGGTTAGCCCGCAGGGTTCAAAACGAGAGGGCACAAGGATAGCATCACCGCCTGCCATCATCCGGTGGGACAATTTTTCGTTATAACCAATGTGCACTGATAAATTTTTGTGATGATTTGCGGCATTTGTTAGCGATGCCTCTAGTACAGGATCTCCTGATCCAAGGACTGCAAGTTGCCCGCCTTGGTCGAGCAATGCCGGCAGGGCATCCAGCAGAAGATCTATACCCTTTTGCTCTGTTAAACGTGATACCAAGACACACAGAGGCCCCTTCGCTGGGCCTAACCCGAACTCTTTACGCAGCGCGCGCTTGTTTGCTGTTTTTTCTGATGGATTTTTGTAGACCGTTATATAGGGATCTGTCGTGGGGTTCCAAACATCAAGATCAATCCCGTTCAGAATGCCAGTAAGATCTGTGTGCCGTGTGCGCATGACACCATCCATGCCTAACCCAAACTCAGGTGTCAGCAGTTCATCTGCATAGGTTTGAGACACCGTATTTATCTTGTTTGCCCCCATCAAACCTGCCTTTAAAGCAGAAATTTGTCCCCAGTACTCAAATCCATCGGGAGTGAAGCGACCTGCATTCAGTTCCAAAGGCTCTAATTGATCAGCAGGTGCATTGCCATGAAATGCGATATTGTGAATTGTAAACACAAAGGGTGTCTTAGTGCCCACTGCTAGCATATATTCGGGCGTCAATCCTGCTTGCCAATCGTGGCCATGCACAACGTCAGGTTTCCATTGATCAATGCCATTTTTTGCAATCTCTGCACCAACTTTACATAAGGCTGCAAAGCGTTTGGGATTGTCTGGCCAATCAACGCCAACGGCATCCCCGTAAATACCTCCATTGCGATCATAGAGATGTGGTGCATTCAGGATCAACATATCCAACCCAGCAACTTTGCATGATAGAAGAGTAGCCGGTCCACCAAATAAATCTTCATATTTTGCCACTGTTTCAGAAGGCTTAATTTGTTTCATGACAGAACTGTATCCGGGCAATAACACCCTGACGTTTATGTCGATTTGGGCTAATGCGATGGGCAATGCACCCGCTACATCGGCCAAACCACCCGTTTTGACAAACGGAGCGCATTCCGAGACGACAAATAAAACCTTTGTCATAACGCGGCAGCACGCTTATCTAGCATGTCTTGAGTGACTAGCGTTACGCCCTTATCCGTGACACGGAACCATTTTCCGTCTTCTTCTCTATCTTCACCAACCGTCAGTCCTTCGGGAATTACCACACCACGATCTATCACCACGTTGCGTAAAATCGCCGATCGGTTTATTATTACTTCCGGCAGAATAACTGCATGATCCAGCACTGCATAGGAGTTGGTGTGCACATTTGTAAACAAAACCGAGTTGCGCACTTCAGTGCCTGAAATGATACATCCCCCGGCGATCATTGATGAAATAGCCATGCCGCGCCGTCCGTTTTCGTTGTGAATGAATTTGGCAGGTGGCACAGCTTCATTATAGGTCCAGATCGGCCATGTTTCATCCCAGAGATCTAGCTCTGGGACAAAGTTTGTCATGTCGATATGGGCCTCCCAGAACGCATCAACGGTCCCTACATCTTTCCAATAAGCAGGGGAGCCATCGGCTCGTACACAGCTTTCGTCAAAACGGTGCGCCATGGCTTTGCCAGTTTCTACAATTTGTGGGATCAGGTCATTGCCAAAGTCATTCGAAGAATTCGGATCAAGCGCGTCTTTTTGCCATAGAGCCCGCAAATACGGCCAATTAAAAACATAGATACCCATCGATGCCAAGGACACGCTGGGGTCTTCTGGTGTACCAGGTGGATCCGCTGGTTTTTCAAGAAAGCTAGTAATGCGCCCTTCTTTATCTGTAGCCATTACCCCGAATGCGGCTGCATCTGCGCGCGGGACTGTCAGGCATCCAACAGTTACATTTGCTTGGCTCTCAAAATGCTGTCGCAGCATAATTTCGTAATCCATTTTGTAGATGTGATCGCCTGCAAGTATAATCACGTAATCAACATTATAACTGTCGACGATGTCTATGTTTTGTGTCACCGCATCTGCTGTTCCTTTATACCAGTTTTCCGTTCCATCGCGCTGTGAAGCGGGTAAAACATCCAAAAATTCATTGCGCTCAGCCCTAAAAAAGTTCCACCCTCGTTGGGTATGTCGGATTAAACTGTGGGCTTTATACTGTGTAGCAACGGCGATTTTTCGAATTCCAGAATTTACTGCATTCGACAAGGCGAAATCTATAATTCTTGCTTTGCCACCAAAAGGCACGGCAGGTTTCACGCGGTTATTTGTCAATTCCTTTAGTCGACTGCCACGTCCACCAGCCAAAACAAACGCCATTGATTTCTGGGTTAGTCTCTTGGTGCGCATACTGGTATCTCCTATGAGGTTAAGACCGTTTATATAAAATAATTGTTGAAAGTGGCGGCAAAGTCAGACTGAGAGATTGTTCATATCCGTGCTTACCCTTTGAAAGGGTATCGGCGCTGCCCAAATTGCCCCTATTGCCACCCCAATAAATTTCTGCGTCGGTGTTCAACGTTTCAATCCACGTGCCCGGATCTGGAACGCCAATAAGAAAGTTGAAACGTTCAATTGGTGTAAAGTTACAAACTATTAAGGCAGTGCCACCACTTTTGGCTTTGCGCAGATAAGCAGTTACAGATTGAGCAGGGTCATTACAGACCCATTCAAACCCCTCTGCTTCGCAATCCATCTCATGTAGAGCAGGAATTGTTCGATACGCTCTGTTCAAGTCTTGAATAAGCGTCTGCACCCCTTTGTGAGCGGGCTTTTCAGCAGCACTCCAATTTAAATCACCATTGTGGTTCCACTCTTCAGGTTGGGCAAATTCGCAACCCATAAATAATAATTTTTTGCCGGGCTGGGTCCACATAAATGCGTAATAGGCTCGTAGATTTGCAAATTTTTCCCATTCTGTGCCAGGCATTTTTTCAATCATTGAGCCTTTGCCATGTACCACTTCATCATGGCTGATGGGTAATATAAAATTCTCAGTAAAGGCCCAATTAATTGGAAATGTCATCAAATGGTGATCATGCTGGCGATAAATCGGGTCACGTCCGATATACTGCAAGGTGTCATTCATCCATCCCATGTTCCATTTGTAACCGAAACCAAGGCCACCTGAATATACTGGCTGCGAAACTCCCGGGAATGAGGTACTTTCTTCAGCGACTGTCATTATACTATCGTCTACACCATAGCTTAAGGTATTCATGTCTTGCAGAAATTCAATCGCCTCATAATTCTCACGGCCACCATTTTTATTGGGTATCCACTCGTTAGGTTTCCGAGAATAATCGCGGTATAACATCGATGCAACTGCGTCGACCCTTAAGCCATCCAAGTGGTATTCTTCTAACCAATATAATGCATTTGAAGTGTAGTAATTTTTAACCTCACGACGACCATAGTTCGGGATAAGCGTATTCCAGTCTTGATGAAAACCTTCGCGTGGATCGGCGTGTTCATACAAAGCCGTTCCGTCAAATTGTTCCAGTCCATTTGCATCAGCAGGAAAATGCCCTGGCACCCAATCCAATAAAACACCAATGCCTGCATTGTGAGCAGCATCGATGAAGACGCGAAATTCATTTGGGAGGCCGAAGCGAATGCTCGGTGCATAAAGGCCTACAGGCTGATAGCCCCAAGATCCGTCAAATGGGAACTCAGTGATAGGCATTAATTCAATATGGGTGAAACCCATATATTTGACATATCCAACTAGATCTTGTGCTAACTCGAGATATGATAATGGACGACCATTGTCGTCATGTTTGCGCCGCCACGAGCCAAGATGAACTTCATAGATCGATACAGGCTGGTTGCGATCCGCGGTCTCGCGTCGGCTTTTAATCCAATTTGCGTCATTCCAGTCGTAGTTATCAAGGTCACGAACGACAGATGCTTTCTCAGGGGGGTGTTGGGATCCAAAACCAAAAGGATCGGACTTGTCCCGAACAACATTATCTGCCCCAGTTATACGAAATTTATAGAGCTCTCCGTCGGAGAGGTCGGGCACAAAGGTTTCCCATACTCCTGTATTTCCAGCAGAAACCATAGGGCTCCGATTAGCGTGCCAATCGTTAAAATTTCCAATAACGCTGACACTGAGTGCGTTAGGTGCCCACACTGCGAAATGCACACCGCTTTGACCTCGGTGGGTAATAATATTCGCTCCAAGAACTCGCCAAAGTTGATTGTGCGCACCCTCACCTATCAGGTATTGATCGACATCTGATATCACGGGTTCAAAAATTTCAGGCTCTAATGTCATATCGACTCTAAGTGTACATCGCTAAGTATTCGTGTCCAGCCGGTCGAAGGAATGCAAGATACATTTAAGATAATAATATGTGCATTTAACAAATTATTACATCTATTTATTAGTGTACTGGACCAAGGAACCTGGTGCTGGTCAATGAAGACCGAGTTCTTTTTGTCGGAGACTGCCAGTTCATGGGTGCTGTCAGACGGATGAGAACTCGCATCAGATTGCTGATACAGCTTAAATCTATGCGCTCAATAATTGATACGACTCAGTAAGAGCGGCGGCGCGGTTCAGCGTGAAATTGGTGCGTGAATAAAGGTGGCGGCAAACAAAACTCCAACTCAGTGAATTTACAACGCGAATACTAAAGGCCCGTGGTCCGAGACGCGGGGCCCTAGGATAGGGGGGCCCAGTCCATAGTCTTGCGGCTCTGCTGTAGGGATTGGGCCAAGTAACCCCTTGCAGTTGGTCGACGGACCACGGCCCGAGCAAAACTAACCAACGCAAATCGAGCCGCAGCATCGCTGAATGCGGGAAAGTGGGTGGGCGCTCTATAGGTGATACTGCCCCATTTGCTTGATCGCCGGTCCACGAGCCTAGGCAAAATGGTCCGGGACCTAGAACCAGGTTTTATGTATCGAAATGGAGAGTGTTTTGTCATACGTTGAGGCTACGAAACCGCACGCCCCGTCTCAACTTAGTTTTGTCTGACAGTGCCGCATTAAGGCTAGAGACCAGCCACAAGATTTTTAGTAACTGCTCGCGGTCTCGTTATGGACAAGATTGTCCGGGCTTCCTGTCGTCGCCCATCACGTACAAGGCAAGCTGCTAATGAGAGGTCGATAAGATCGCGCTGTGCATTAGAACCACCAATACGAGCGTGATCATGCATAGCCTCACAAAATTGTTCACCAGCCTTTGCCCAGTTTTCATCCTCCATGCACCGATACCCTAATGCAAGCCTATTGGTAAGATCACTCACAGGTCCGTCAGCGCAGTCGATTATGACTTCAAGTGCGTCACGATTTCCACTGCGTGCGTGTGCAATTGCAGCGTGTAGATCGGCAAAGCCAAGGCCCGGCTTCGGGAACCGTTTTAGTGCATATGCACTCAATTTTTCCCAGCGTTCAACAGGAACCTTCACGCCAGAAAGTTCGGCGCGAAACAGCAATGCTGCTGTATCCGTCAAGACATTAAGTGGTGGCCCTTGGCTTCGGTCAGGTGAAATATTGATGTCCAACACCTGCCACATCCGATCGAGATCTCCAGCTTCCAACGACCAGAGGCCGACGTGCCACGAAATATGGTTGTAGAGCGCTGCCGATGGATCGTAATTTTCACACCAATTCGACAAATACGTAAGCCCTTCATCATCTTCCATATTTTCATAATAAAGATGCGCGCGGATATGCGCCGTATTCGCGCTTCTGGGATTGGCAACCATCGCAACTTCTATATTGGCTTGCGCTTCATCGAGTTGCCCCACTTCCAACTGAGCAAACGCCAACTGGGTCCGAAACCACCAGTTGTCGCCATAGTGGCGCGACAGACGAGTGATGAAAGCTAGTTGTTCTGCCTCGCGTCCGGGTAGCCCGGAAAATCCAATCAACCCAAAGACACTTGTGCACATCTGCGCAATCATTACGTCCGCGGGCCAGCTCTCTACGTGTTCATAAACAGCGGCCCGAGCTAATGCAGCCTTACCCTCTAAAAGCAAAGCAGATGCATTAATATGTGAACGCTCTCGTTCGCTTAAACCTAATGCTAGAGCACGGGCCTGTCCAAGACTCGCCCTGACACGCTCAGGCTGGCCCCGCAACTGCATGTCTCGCGCAAGACCAACATGCGCGAGCGCAAAACCCTCATCAGCCCTGAGGGCGGCTTGGAAGGCGTTAGAAACTCCCAGCTCTGCCCCGAGGAACCTACTAACTCCTAAGTTATAGGCGTCCCGCGCCTCAGCTGATATTGTCCCAACAGGGTTTCCATAGGCGTCATCAAGCATATTGCGTGCCTTTGAAAACCGTATTTATCAGGGATGCTGCCAGAGCCATGAAATATAGTTCAACACGAATGCATCTACTGCAACAACGAGTCTTGTACATTGTCGGCCAGTTAAAATTCACACCCGTCTTCATTTTTGTCCCTTTCCGAACACCTTCTTGTAGAAGGTACTGTTCTATATCAAATTCACGCAAATATTACGTAACGTCACTGATTTTAGGAGTGATGTACTGCTTAAAGTAGTGCAATTTTTTAATGCGTTTTGGTGCTGTCAAACTAACGCGAACTCGCATCGAATTGCTGGTGAAGCCTAAATCTATGCGCTCAATAATTGACGCCACTCGAAGAAAGCAGCGGATCGGTTTAGCTTGAAATTGGTGCGTGAATAAATGTGGCGGCAAACAAAACTCCAACTCAGTGAATTTACAACGCTAATTCTAAAGGCCCGTGGTCCGAGACGCGGGGCCCTAGGATAGGGGGGCCCAGTCCATGGTCTTGCGGCTCTGCTGTAGGGATTGGGCCAAGTAACCCCTTGCAGTTGGTCGACGGACCACGGCCCGAGCAAAGCTAACCAACGCAAATCGAGCCACAGCAACGCGACAGGCGGAAACGTGGGTGCGTGATCCAATGCCCATAGTCCTCTGCTTTTGGCTCCCGGTCCACAGGCCTACACAAAACGGTGCAGTAACCCCAGGTCAGGTTTAAAGTAGCAAAATGGGGAGTGTTTTGTCATACGGAGAGGCTACGAGACCGCCCGCCCCGTCTCAAGTTAGTTTTGTCTGACAATACCCCAGGCCAAGTTTCGTTCAGCGAGATGGGGAGTGTTTTATCATCCGAAGACACTATAAATTAGCCCTGCCAACTACAAGCGAGTTTAATCTTATAAAGCCATCTCAAGCTACGAATTGATGGCCATGGAGTTTGCAATGATTGATCAGAACATCACGAAATGCGCGTAGCTTTGGAGACGACCACACATCAGGATGCCCTACCAGCCAGATATCTGCAAATGGTTGGGGAGGTAAAACTGGTAACTGCACCAGGCCGTCTGCTGAACGGCCGAGGAACATTGGCAACGGAACTACACCCATTCCAGCCTGAGCCGCACCAACCATTGCGAGCATATCATCGAACCGAAAACGTACCTGGTTATTGGGAAACTGTGAAGATACAGATTTAGGAACACTTGGATAGGCGTCATGCACGATCCAATCAATCATTGCTGTTGGGTCCATGGAAATGCGGTCGGCGACGTTTTGATTGGCGTAGCTTGCTGATTGAGGTTCCAAAAGGCGAAGGCCTTTTAACCTATCGCCCGGGTTTCTGCTAATGCGAATTGCAATGTCAGCTTCTAGTCGTGTCAAATCCAGCAAATCACAAGTTGCAAGGATGCGCAGATCTATCAAAGGGTGCTTGTGGGCAAATTGTTCAAATACCGGCACTAGAAAATTTGCCACTAGCATATGGGGAGCTGTGACTGTTAGCGCTCCAGACAACTCTTTTTCGGCACTCTGCATCCGCCGCATCATGTCGTGTTCGGCGTTTTCCATCTCAATCGCCTGTTCTGCGACAAGAAGCGCTGCTTGTGTTGGACGGTAGCCATCCGCCAACCGTTCAAACAGTGATACATTCATCGCCTCTTCCGTGCGTCGAATACGGCGGGCCACCGTTGTATAGTTTACACCCATCGCTTTAGCGGCCCCTGCCAACGTGCGATGGCGAACCAACATCAATACTGTCCGAAGATCATCCCATGCAGCACCCATCCATGCGTTCTCGCATGATCTATGTGCAATTGCACGCGTTTTCACATATTCAAAATTACTATAATCTCAACAATAAGAATATGAGGAAAATAACGAAAACAGTATGATTGAAGTTGCCTCTATCTATTACAAAATGGCGCCACAATAGGAAATTGATCGATGGCAATTACCCCGGTAAAAACCCTTGTCTCGCAGGCTAAGGAGCAGATTGAAACACTTTTGCAAGAAGACGCCGAGGCACAGATTGCCGCAGGGGCTGTGCAATTTGTAGATATTCGCGACATCCGTGAATTGAAGCGAGAAGGCCGCATACCTGGCGCAATGCACGCCCCACGGGGTATGCTGGAATTCTGGTTAGATCCTGCCAGCCCCTATCACAAACCTGAATTTATCACTGATAAAAAGCTAGTGTTATTCTGTGCTGGCGCCTGGCGATCAGCTCTAGCAGTCAAGACCTTACAGGACATGGGCTTTGAGAACATTGCCGAACTGGACGGTGGCTTCAATGCATGGAAAAAACGCGGTGCGGTGATTGAAGGACAAGCAGAGGAAACAAAGTCATGATTGATCTCTACACGTCTCCCACGCCAAATGGCTGGAAAGCGGCCATGGCACTCGAAGAATTGGAATTGCCATACAGCGTCAACTACATCGACCTTGCTGCGGGTGAACAACATACACCTGAATTTCTATCAATGAACCTTAATGGGCGCATTCCTGTGATCGTCGATCACGATGCGGACGATCTGATTGTCTTCGATTCAAACGCCATTCTATTCTATCTGGCCGAGAAAACTGGCAATTTGTTGCCTAAGGCTAGCGCTGCGCGGCACGATGTCATGCAATGGTTGATGTTCCAGGCGAGCGGGATAGGCCCAATGCAAGGTCAGGCCGTCGCATTTGAACGCTACTTCCCCGAAGATGTGCCAGCCGCACGAAAACGTTATCACAATGAAACACGACGACTTTATGCTGTGCTGAACAATCGATTGGCAGACCGCAAATGGCTTGCTAGTGATTTCTCGATTGCCGATATCTCAAACTGGTCATGGATACGCAGCCATCGTTGGGCGCGTGTGCCAACAGACGGTTTGCCGCACCTTGAACGCTGGATGGATCAACTGCGCGCCCGACCAGCCTGCGAACGCGGGCTGAATATTCCGCCCACACCAGGCCGCGCAGACGCAGTCAAATCTCTTGGCAGCGCGATGACAACAACATGAACAGCGAAACTCCAAAAATCAGCATCAACGGAATGGCGCATGTGATCTTGACTGTCAGTCAGTTTGACAAAGCCCGGACGTTTTATTCAACGCTATTGCCGCAATTCGGCATGACATGTGTCAACGACGGACCGGACTTTTTGTATCATGTTGGTGCCCGTACTGCGATCGGGGTGCGCAGATGTGATCCCGAGTTTGAGGGTGAACGGTTTCAGCAATATCGCATTGGCCTTCACCATCTTTGTCTGCGCGGGCGGTCCCGCGAAGACGTTGATAAAACAGCGGTCCTGGTGGCCAAACTTGGGGCGACAATCATACGCGGACCGGAAGAACGTGATTGGGCAGCAGGCTACTATTATGTCTTGTTCGAAGACCCTGATGGCATCCGCTTTGAAGTCAACTTCATACCCGGCGCAGGCTTACTAAAAAAAGACGAGGGCTTCGGCTCTAGTGAAGATTATATCCGCGTCGATGGGCAAGACATGAAAAAACCAGCAAATAGTAAACCCTAGCCCTAGACCGGCAGAAACTGGAAGGTGAGAATATGTTGAACGATGCACCAGTTCATGGAATGTCTCACGTTATTGGCGACACCTCCGAGCCGCTGAACGAAGAGACCATCCCTGAGTTGTTCGCCAGGACAGTATCGAGCTTTCCACAGCGGGAAGCTATCGTTTTCTCTGCGCAAAATATTCGTTGGAACTGGGTAGAATTTGCGGAGCAGGTGGATCGTTTGGCGGGTGGCCTGCTGAGACTTGATGTTAAGAAAGGGGACCGGGTGGGCATCTGGTCTCCGAACCGGGTGGAATGGTTATTAACCCAGTTTGCAACAGCGCGTATCGGAGCGATACTGGTATGTATTAATCCGGCCTATCGCCCCTATGAATTAGAATTTGCCTTAAATAATGTCGGCTGCAAGGCTCTTGTTACAGCGCGTAGCTTCAAGTCATCAGATTACATCGGCATGCTTCAGAAGCTTGCACCTGAACTCTTGTCGGCCACACCGGGCGACCTTCGCGCGGCGAAGGTTCCTGATTTACGAGCGATCATCACTGTCGGCGAAGAGGCCCCACCGCCTGGTATGCTGTCATTCGAAAAAACACTGGATCTTGGTGACGAAGTTCCGATTGCAGACCTTGACTCAATCACAAAAGATCTTGATAACAATGACCCAATCAATATTCAGTTCACCTCAGGCACGACGGGTCGCCCTAAAGGCGCATGCCTCACTCATCGCAACATTGTGAACAATGCTCACTTTGTTACTGCAAGAATGAACCTGACAGAGGAAGACCGCCTTTGCGTTCCAGTGCCGTTTTATCATTGTTTTGGCATGGTCATGGGGGTCCTTGGCTGTGTGACCAAAGGTACAGCGATCATCGCGCCAGGTGAGGGGTTCGATCCGTTAGATACCCTGGAAGCGATCTCCAATGAAAGTTGCACAGCGCTCTTCGGCGTACCAACCATGTTTGTTGCAGAATTGGACCTTCCAGAGTTTGACAGCTACAATCTCTCCTCACTGCGAACAGGCATTATGGCGGGTTCCCCCTGTCCCACCAGCGTCATGATGGCAGTCTTTGAGAAAATGAACATGACCGAAGTAACTATCTGTTATGGGATGACGGAAACGTCTCCCGTTTCATTCCAGACTAGAGTGGACGCTCCAACTGAGAAACGAGTTTCAACGGTTGGTACAATTCATCCACACGTGGAGTGCAAAGTGGTTAACCACGCAGGTAATGCCGTTGAGATTGGGCAGCAGGGCGAACTCTTGACACGCGGTTACTCTGTAATGAGGGAATACTGGAACGATCCAGAGCAGACTGCCAATACCATCAAAAACGGTTGGATGCATACCGGTGATCTTGCTGTGCTCGATACGGATGGGTATTGTGATATCACCGGCCGGGTGAAGGACATGATCATTAGAGGTGGTGAGAATATCTATCCAAGAGAGATTGAAGAGCTTCTGTACACCCACCCCGGAGTATCACAGGCGCAGGTCTTCGGTATCCCAGACGAAACACTTGGTGAAGTGGTTTGCGCGTGGATCGTACCAAACATGGATGCGGATGTTGACCCTGATGGATTGCGTGACTTTTGCAAGGGGCAGATCGCGCATTACAAAGTGCCACTTCACATCCGGCTGAAGGATGTATTGCCAATGACAATCTCGGGCAAGCCCCAGAAATTTATCATGAGCGCCGATATGATCAAAGAACTGCAATGATCCGCGTTAGCTGCACTAAGGAGATTGTCGCAGTAACCAGTCCCCTTTCAGGCATGATAAGAAGTTCAACAGGCGCGAGGAGCCCCAGATATGACCAAAGCTAAATGGTATTTTGATTTTCTCTCACCCTTTGCCTATCTGCAGTTGGCCCGATTCCAGAAATTGCCACCCGATCTCGAAATAACAACAGTTCCTGTGGTTTTTGGTGCTATTTTGAAACATTGGGGGCAATTGGGGCCTGCAGAAATTCCACCAAAACGGCGTTTTGTCTACCGGTTCTTTCAATGGAATGCGGACCAGCTGGGCATTCCATTTGCGATGCCTCAAATGCATCCGTTTAATCCCTTGCCAGCGCTTCGGCTCTGCGTTGCTGCAGGGGCGAAAATCGATCATGTGCGTGCGGTGTTTGATGTAATTTATGGCAAGGGGATGCAACCAGATACACCCGAGGGCGTTCAAGCAATTGCGGACGCTCTGGGCATTTCCAACCCAAAAATCGCTATGGCGGACATCTTGGTCAAAAATACCCTTCGGACCAACACCGAGGGAGCAATAGTTGATGGCGTTTTTGGAGTACCAACCTTTTTGGTCGGAGGACAAACTTTCTGGGGCGATGACGCAACAGATATGATGTTGAATTATCTAGATGACCCGTCATTATTTGATACTGCAGAGATGAAACGGATATCCAATATGCCAATGGGTTTGACCCGTACCAAGTAATAAACAATACCCTTACCATGACCGAACAGGACGCCACTATGAAAGTTTACTATGCCCCCCAATCCCGTGCTGTGCGCACTGTCTGGCTGTTAGAAGAAATTGGTCTAAGCTACGAATTAGAAAAATTTACGCTTGGACAAAAAGAGATGCGTGGCCCGAAATACACCTCTGTCAACCCAAATGGTCGGGTGCCAACGCTTGTCGATGGCGATGTCACTCTCACCGAAAGCACGGCAATTGCACAATATTTGGGCGCAAAATATGCTCCAGCTCTAGTTCCTGAGACAGAGGCTGAAAATTTTGCGCAATATCTACAATGGTTGCATTATGCGGAGGGCATGATCATGGGCCCCATGGGGAATTACGTAGTTGAAACGGTTTTGCTGTCGCCAGAACGCCGCAACCCGGAGCTGGCGAAGCGTGCACTAAAACTGATGGGCCGCACATTGGGCGCGCTGGAGACCCATATGGATGGACGCACGTTTCTGGCCGGCGGTTTTACCGTCGCCGATACTATTACAGGGCATGCAGTCATTATGGCTCGGCGTCTTAAGGTTGATTTTAAAGAGTTCCCTACTCTTTCAGCCTACGCGGACCGGCTAGAAACCCGACCAGCCTTTGTAGTGGCAGAAGCCGTATAGGAGTTCAGCATGAACATAAAACCCATCTGCCTGATCGTAGGAGCCGGAGATTATATAGGTGCTGCTATCGCCAAACGTTTTGCCCACGGTGGTTACCATGTCGTTATGGGGCGCCGTCAAGGTGAAAAACTCGCACCTTTAATATCTGAAATTAAAGCTGAAGGAGGGTCTGCACAAGGTTTCACGTGGGACGCTCGTCGCGAAGAAACTACAATAGAAATGTTCTCTAAGGTCGAAGCCGAAATCGGTCCAGTCGAAATTTGTATATTCAATGTTGGTGGCAATGTCCGGTTCCCTATCTTAGAAACGACTGAGCGGGTATTTCGCAAGGTTTGGGAGATGTGTGCCTACGCCGCTTTTCTAAACGGACGCGAAGCAGCAAAACATATGGTTGCACGGCAGAAAGGTTCAATCTTTTTTACCGGCGCAACAGCCTCAGTTCGTGGCAGTTCAGGTTATGCTGCCTTTGCGTCAGGCAAGTTTGCGCTGCGGGGGTTGGCACAGTCAATGGCGCGTGAGTTAGGGCCACAAAATATTCATGTCGCACATCTGGTTATTGATGCAGGCGTTGACACTGAATTTGTGCGCGAGCGCCAACGGCAAGCTGGGATTGAGCCCGACGATCTGCCGCTAGACACTTTGATGAGCCCGGACAGCATTGCGAAGGCTTATTGGGACCTGCACCACCAAAGCCGAGATGGTTGGACTTTTGAACTTGATATCCGACCGTTTGCAGAGACGTGGTAAGGGTGCTGTCAGACGAATGAGAACTCGCATCAGATTGCTGGCACAGCCTAAATCTATGCACTCAATAATTGACGCCACTCGGCGAGTGCAGCGTCACGGTTTAGCTTGAAATTAGTGCGTGAATCGAGATGCATCCAAACAAAATTACCTCCGACAGGGATGCTCGTGTTAGGGCGATGAGTGATGCCGCTAAGTTATTAACGCATATCGTTCGGATCTAAGTGCAAAGATCGCAATCGATCCGTCAATTCTTTTGAATATTGAGATTGTGGACGGTCCATACCCGATGGCAGTGCGATTGGCTCCTTAGAAGGCGAAGTATGTGTCAGCGCCCAAGCCGACATATCTAATAAAATTGGTACAAGATCTATTGCAGCTGAGCTTAAACAATAAATCTTTCGTTGTGCATGTGCAGGATCATCCTTGAATGATAACAATCCAATGTCAGTCAACCGTTTCAAACGGCCAGCTAGTACGCCAGTAGAAATTCTTTCATTATTATTTGCTAAAATTGATCGAAAGGTTCGTTGATTG